>Ga0209075_1002162_pt1 | contig 17601 bp, 15 predicted proteins | sample Stecom2011_FD_187523 | JGI IMG/M metagenome (GOLD analysis project Ga0209075, IMG submission 187523) | Agricultural soil microbial communities from Utah to study Nitrogen management - Steer compost 2011 (SPAdes) (version 2) | ecosystem: Environmental > Terrestrial > Soil > Agricultural land...
AGCCAATTTCTGCCAGCACACCCAACGCCCAAAGCCAGCCAATAATGGCGCGCGAGTAATTTAAGTCAATCAGGTGCAAAGTCAGAAACGTGTAATACGGGCCGTGCGACAACTGCATTAAAGCAACGCCGACTAAAAAACCCACAATAGGCACTGTGTGCCTGACTTTAGGGCGATGGTTTGTGCTGATATCGTCACTGGCCGCAGCAGCTCTTGGCGCAGGCTGCTCAGGCACCCAGAAACTACTTAGGATAATACCCGCCATGACCACTAAAATAGCCCATGGGTAATAATCCAAGCCGACTTGATCAAAGAGATAACCAAAGCCAACCACCACACAAATAAAGCCTACTGAGCCCCAAAGTCGTAGCTGGCTGTAGCGCTCACTGCGTGAGCCCAGATGCTCTAGGGTAATCACTTCAAACTGAGCCAAGATCGCATGCCAGAAAAACGCATGCAGCACCATAATCAGGGCCAGCCAAGCAAAGCTTTTACCCATAAAAATCAAGGTAAAGGACAGCATCGTGCAAATTGCACCAACACGCACAATAACTAAGCGCTTTTGCGTGCGATCAGCCAGCCAAGCCCATAAGTTAGGGGCAATGCAGCGCATCAACATCGGGATGGCAATCAACTCGCCAATGCGTGCTGCAGAAAAACCTAGGTGATCAAAATACAGCGCGATAAAAGGTGCGATAGCGCCGAGCAAGGCAAAATAGAAGAAGTAAAAACCTGATAAACGCCAATACGGCAGGCTTGTGCCCATAATGTAAGAGTGCCTCAAAACATAGCTGCGTGAATCAACGCAGCTATGTCGCTATTAACATAAGTGTTAGAGCTGAGCCAGAATAGGGGTACTGACCTGTACATCAGCATTTTGCCCGCGATGACGCAGCAAATGGTCCATCAATACAATGGCCATCATGGCTTCAGCAATAGGTGTCGCACGAATACCAACACAAGGGTCATGACGACCTTTGGTGATCATTTCAACAGGCAGTCCATTGACATCGATGGAACGACCAGGCGTGGTAATACTTGAGGTCGGCTTTAAGGCTAAATGGGCAATGATGGGCTGGCCTGAAGAAATGCCACCTAACACGCCACCGGCATGGTTCGAGATAAAACCTTCTGGGGTCATCTCGTCACGGTGCTCTGTGCCGCGCTGAGCAACACAGGCAAAACCCGCACCAATCTCTACACCTTTCACCGCGTTAATGCTCATCAACGCATGGGCTAAATCAGCATCCAGTCGATCAAAGACGGGCTCACCTAAGCCTGGCATCACGCCTTCTGCAACCACGGTGATTTTTGCACCCACCGAGTCTTGGTCGCGACGCAGTTGATCCATATAAGCTTCAAGTTCGGCAACTTTGTCTGGATCAGGGCTGAAAAAAGCATTGTCGTGCACGGCATCCCAGCTTTTAAAAGGAATTTCGATTGGACCGAGCTGGCTCATATAACCACGCACGATAATGCCTTGAGTGGCCAAGTATTTTTTCGCAATCGCACCTGCGGCTACGCGCATGGCTGTTTCACGTGCAGAGCTACGGCCACCGCCACGGTAGTCACGTAGTCCGTATTTATGGTGATAGCTGTAATCGGCATGGGCTGGACGGAAAATGTCTTTAATAGCCGAATAATCTTTGGATTTTTGATCGGTATTGCGAATCAGCAAGCCAATTGGGCAGCCGGTTGTCAGCCCTTCAAATACACCCGAAAGAATCTCGACTTGATCCGGCTCTTGGCGTTGTGTGGTATGACGGCTGGTACCTGGCTTGCGTCGATCTAAATCGTCCTGTAAATCTTCAGCGCAGAGCGGCAAGCCTGGAGGGCAACCATCAACAATGGCAACCAGAGCTGGGCCATGGCTTTCTCCAGCGCTAGTAACAGTAAAAAGCTTACCAAATGTGTTGCCGGACATACACTCTGCTCCGAAATCTGTAAAATAATTGCGCAGTATACCTGCACCCTGCTGATTCTGGCACCTTGCTTAACGGTGCAATGCTTGCCGTGGTCACGGTGTCGACTAAATAAGCAATATAGCAGCGATCACGGCAGACTCTGCGATCATACCTAACCCTTGCTGAGCATGATTGGCAGCGTCATATCAAGTTACTCGTTAAATAGCGCAGCACACTGTTGCGCGGTTAAGGCTAAAACCGCGGTATCGTTATGCGAATGTTCCAGCCAAATAAAATCAGTCTCAGGATACACTTCAGTTAAACGCTGCTGATGCTCGCCCACCTCGATCACTAGCAAACCTTTATCGGTGAGATGCTGGCTCGATTGCTGCAGGATTTGTTGGATAAACTCCAAACCATCATTACCCGCATGGCTGCTCTCTTGCGGCTCATGCTGAAATTCACGCGGCAATTGCGACCATGCATCTGCTTGTAAATAGGGTGGCTTGCATACAATTAAATCAAAGCGCTGCGCGCGCAAGTCAGCAAACATATCGCTGCGGTGAGTGAATACGCGCTGTTCAAGCTGGTGCAAGGCAATATTTTCTTTGGCAACCTGCAAAGCATCCTCAGAAACGTCAACCAGCATCACTTCGGCATCGTCAAATTCAATCGCACAAGCAATACCAAGACAGCCAGAGCCTGTGCACAAATCTAAAATCCGTAATGGTGCTTTCATCAGCCAAGGGGCGAAGTGTTGCGGAATCAACTCGGCTAAAGGCGAGCGTGGAATCATCACGCGCTCATCAACTTTAAACGGTAAACCGGCAAACCAAGCTTCGCCCAGCAAATAGGCCGCTGGAATCCGCTGCTCAATACGCTTTGTTAAAATATTTTGGACGATGGCATGCTCGTCTGCATGCAGGTTACAATCCAGATACTTATCGTGCAGTTCATAGGGTAAGTGCAGGCTGCCCAACACTAGGGTGCGTGCTTCTTCAAAAAGACCGTCACCGTCAGGCTCAAAAAACAACTGTGTCTGCTTAAATTGACTCATTGCCCAGCGGATATAATCACGCAGTGTCGCTAATCCTGAGTTACTCACCGACCTTCCCCGTATATTTTTGTTTGTGCGATTTATCGCGCAACCTTTGGCTTGTTATTCATCACGTCCGTCGAGCATATAGCGTTTCAACAGTACATATAATGCACCGGCTCCGCCATGCTTGGCTACGCAAGAGGTAAAGCCGAGTACTTTATCATGCTGACGCAGCCACGTATTGACGTGACTTTTGATCATCGGCTTTTTACCATCAAGACGCGCAGCTTTACCATGGGTCACCCGCACACAGCGTATTTCAAGGCGCAAGGCTTCCTCAAGGAATTCACGCAGCGTATTACGCGCCATTTCAACACTCATGCCATGTAAATCTAAGCTGCCTTCAAAGGCGATCTGCCCTGCTTTCATCTTACGCAACTGACTGTCTTGTACGCCATCGCGCGCCCAATACAGCATCTCTTCAGCACCCACATCAATAACAAACTGATCGGACAAACCATCAACAGTGGTAGTAGTAAGCCTTTGTTGCGCATTTTTACGTTGCATGCGCTGCACTGCACGATCAGGCTTAGCTTTGCCAACATCGGCGTGATCAACATGGATACGGCGCACGCCTTGCATTTGCTGAGCAAATAAAGATTGTTCATCATCTGGCATAACGCCCTCCTCATCTCGTGCTGCATTGTACCCGTATTCGTTTAAGACAAACAAAAACGCCCCAATTAAGGGGCGTTTTTTAAGCGAGAGCTTTGATTACATTTTAGCAATCATTGCATCGCCAAACTCAGAGCAAGATAACAACTCAGCGTCGTCCATCAAGCGTTCAAAGTCATAGGTCACAGTCTTAGCAGCGATAGCACCGTTGATGCCGTCGATAACTAAGTCAGCGGCTTCAGTCCAGCCCATGTGACGCAGCATCATTTCAGCAGAAAGAATCAATGAACCTGGGTTCACTTTATCCTGACCTGCATACTTAGGTGCAGTACCGTGCGTTGCTTCAAACATTGCAACGGTGTCAGACAGGTTAGCACCTGGAGCGATACCGATACCGCCAACCTGTGCAGCAAGTGCATCAGACAGGTAGTCACCGTTCAGGTTCAGAGTTGCCATTACATCGTACTCTGCTGGGCGCAATAGAACCTGTTGCAACATCGCATCAGCAATACCGTCTTTAACGATAATGTTTTTGCCAGTGTTAGGGTTCTTGAACTGCATCCAAGGGCCGCCATCAAGTAGTTCTGCACCGAACTCATCACGTGCTACTTCGTAGGCCCAATCTTTGAAAGCACCTTCGGTGAACTTCATGATGTTGCCTTTGTGCACGATGGTCAGTGAATCACGATCGTTATCAACAACATACTGCAGTGCTTTACGTACTAAGCGCTTAGTACCTTCAAGTGATACTGGCTTAACACCAATACCGCAGTTTTCAGTGAAGCGGATTTTAGTAACGCCCATTTCTTCAGTGAAAAACTTAATTACTTTTTTCGCTTCTGGAGTGCCCGCTTGCCACTCAACACCTGCGTAGATGTCTTCTGAGTTTTCACGGAAAATCACCATATCAGTGTCTTGTGGACGCTTAACTGGGCTTGGTACACCAGTGAACCAACGCACTGGGCGCAAGCAGACATACAGGTCTAGCTGCTGACGTAGAGCAACGTTCAACGAACGAATACCGCCGCCAACTGGCGTTGTCAAAGGACCTTTAATAGAAACAACGTAGTCACGAACTGCGTTCAGAGTTTCTTCTGGCAACCAAGTTTCTGAATCATAAACCTGTGTTGCTTTCTCACCCGCATAAACTTCCATCCAGGAAATTTTGCGCTTACCTGCGTAGGCTTTCTCTACTGCAGCATCAACCACTTTGATCATTACAGGGCTGATATCAACACCAATTCCATCACCCTCGATGTAAGGAATGATTGGATTGTTTGGTACATTTAAAGTCATATCTGCATTAACGGTGATTTTGTCACCGGCTGGCACTTGGATCTTTTGGTATCCCATGCTGGACTCCGTCATTTACGTGGTCTTTAAAATCTGTCACGCGTGTGGCCTGACAGCAATAATTCTAACTTAAGTGGCATATATGACCCCAGTGTTACTCAAAAAGTCACACATGCTGCTTAACTTCAGCGTTCTTAACGCTTTGGTCCGCTCTTTGCAGGGCGTACTATACACTCTTTAAACGATCATTTAACAGATTACTGCAGCCAAACTATTCATTCGCAGCAGTTTTTTCTGTGTCTAATGTCGCGTATTTTCGAACAAATTGCATGGATATGCAGTCTACAACCGAATATTGCTGACACTTGCACTTGGAGAGGTTTGCCATGCCACGCTTCACCCCGCACATCACTGTTGCCACGGTCATCGAAAAGGATGGTCGCTTTTTATTCGTCAAAGAACACGCTGAAGAACGTGTTGTATTAAACCAGCCTGCGGGCCACTTAGAAATGGACGAAAGTCTAATTCAGGCTGCAATTCGTGAAACTTTAGAAGAAACCGGCTGGGATATTGAGATTACCCAGCTGATTGGCATCTATCTTTACACTGCGCCAAGCAATAACGTCACCTACCAGCGTGTGTGCTTTGCCGGTCGAGCTCTAGCGCAGCGTGAAAACTATCAGTTGGATGAGGGCATCATTGCGCCCACTTGGCTTTCGCGTGATGAGCTTATCGAGCAACAGTCGTTATGGCGCAGCCCTATGGTACTGCGCTGTATTGATGATTATTTAGCCGGCGAGCGCTTTTCTCTCGAGCTATTGAAAGCTTAACCCTTGTCTATGCTGGATTCTCCAAAACAACTGCTGGATCTGCTAGAATTAACCTCTTTTACTCGCTTATTTAAATTGCCATGCATACTTCTTCACTTCTTCCTTCTGAAACACGTGTAATCGTCGGCATGTCCGGCGGTGTTGATTCTTCCGTTGCGGCTTTATTGCTGATCCAGCAAGGCTATCAAGTGGAAGGCTTGTTTATGAAAAACTGGGAGGAAGATGATGGCACTGAATATTGCACTGCCAAAGAAGACCTCGCAGACGCACAAGCCGTTTGCAACACTTTAGGCATTAAGCTGCATACCGCGAACTTTGCTGCTGAGTATTGGGATAATGTCTTCGAGCATTTCCTAGAAGAATACAAAGCTGGCCGCACGCCCAACCCTGATATTCTGTGTAACCGCGAAATCAAGTTTAAAGCCTTTTTAGATTACGCTGAGCAGTTAGGTGCGCATCTGATCGCCACCGGCCACTATGTGCGTCGTCGTGATAGCAATGGCGTGAGCGAGTTACTTAAAGGCGTGGATGCCAATAAAGACCAAAGCTACTTTTTGCATGCGGTGGGCGGTGAGCAAATTCATAAGTCATTGTTCCCGGTTGGCGAATATGAAAAACCTTTTGTACGCGAACTAGCGGAGCAGCACGGTTTAATTACTGCGAAGAAAAAAGATTCCACCGGTATTTGTTTTATTGGTGAGCGACGCTTTACTGATTTCCTCAAGCAGTACCTGCCTGCGCAACCTGGCGTGATCGAAACTGTTGATGGCGTCGAGCTTGGTCAACACAGCGGCTTGATGTATCACACCATTGGTCAGCGCCAAGGCTTGGGGATTGGCGGCTTAAAAAATGCCAGCGAAGAAGCTTGGTATGTTTTAGCTAAAGATTTGCAGCGTAACGTGCTAATCGTCGGGCAAGGCAATCAGCACCCTTGGTTATTCTCACGCACCCTACTCACTCGTGAGGTGAATTGGATTAACCCTGTTGACCTTAACGCATTAGAGGGTCTCACTGCCAAGGTACGTTACCGCCAAAGCGATCAGGCTTGCAGCATCGAACACACTGAAGACGGCTATTTAGTGACCTTCGAACAACCTCAGCGCGCGGTTACTTTAGGCCAGTCCATTGTTTTCTATAACGGTGACGTCTGCCTGGGTGGCGGCGTGATTGAAGCCTGCAGCCCTTGGGATGAGAGCATTCAACGACCATGACCCCACTTCAAGAACAAATCACCGCATTAGGCGGCGTTTTCCAAGCCGCAGCACTGGTGGACAAACTCGCGCACAGCGGCCAAGTCAGCGATGCGGCGCTCGCTTACATGCTAAAAACTTTATTAGTACGCAACCCGGAAACCACGCTGGATGTGTATGGCGGTGATGATTTAGGTTTGCGTGATGGCTACAAGCTGTTGCTGGCAGTACTGGAGCGCGAAACCAACAATTTACCGCGCGAAAGCTTGCGCTATGTGGTTTCTATGTTGAGTTTGGAACGACAGTTTTCTCGTCGCGATGATTTACTGGAAATCGCTGGCAAGCGCATCCCGAAAATTGAGCAGCAAGTTGAGTTGTACGGCATATCCAGCGATAACATTGCCTCCTCTTTTGGCAGCCTCTATCAAGACACCATCAGTACTTTTAAGCAGCGTATTCAAGTACATGGTGATATGCGCTTTCTGCAGCAAGAGGCCACTGCCGCAAAAGTACGCGCCTTGCTTTTTGCTGGCATTCGCTCTGCTCGTCTCTGGCGTCAACTTGGCGGACGCCGCTGGCACCTGCTGACCAAGCGCGGCAGCATGCTCAATGAGTTACGCGCCCGTAACCTATGAGTCAGCGCAGTGTTCGCCCAGTACAGGGCGCGCTTCTGCTGGCACTTTCAGCACTACTCTTTGCCTGTATGGGCGTAGTGATTCGCGAAGCCTCTGCCACAGTCAATAACGAAAATATCGTATTCTTTCGAAACTTGGTTGGCGTGGCCTTTTTTTTACCTTTGCTGCTGGTTAAGGGTTTGCGCCCATTTAAAACCCAGCGGCTAAAATCTCATTTAATGCGCACCACTTATGGCTTAGCAGCCATGTACTGTTTTTTCTATGCAATTGCCCATCTGCCGCTGGCTGACGCGATGGTTTTTACCTACTCAGCGCCAGTATTCACACCGATTATTGCTTATTTTTGGCTAAAAGAGCCTTTAACCAAACGCATGCTGGGGTTGTCTTTACTTGGTTTAGTTGGCGTGATTTTAGTCGCCAAACCCAGTGACGCACTGTTTAGCAGCTTGTCTTTAGTGGGGCTGGCCGCCAGCTTGTTGGCAGCAACAGCTTTTGTCTCAATTCGAGAGATGAGTGATACCGAACCGGCCTATCGGATGGTGTTTTATTTCGCGTTATTTAGCAGTTTAATCTCAGCCGTACCGCTGACTTGGGCATGGCAACCACTAAGCAGCACACAACTGACTTTATTATGCTCGGCTGGTTTGTTAGCAGCCCTCGCGCAAATTGTCATGTCCCGAGCTTACTCATTAGCACCACCTGGCTTGATCGGTCCTGTCGCGTATTTGGCGATTGTCTTTGCCGGTATTTTCTCCTTGCTGCGCTGGGGCGAAACCCCCGATAGTGCGTCCCTGATAGGTGCAGCATTGATCTTTACTGCCAGCCTGCTAGCGGTGCTTTGGCGCAAACACTAAAACCTTGCGCACATTTGATGTACACTGTGCGCCCTATTTATTCATTGATTGTTAGAGAACGCATCATGCAGCTTACCTCGCTTACCGCGGTTTCCCCCGTTGACGGCCGTTACGGCAGCAGAACTTCCGCACTGCGCCCTATTTTTAGTGAATACGGACTTATTCGTAACCGTGTATTGGTTGAGGTTCGTTGGTTACAACGCCTTGCCGCTCATGCCAGCATCACTGAAGTGGCACCTTTCTCTGACACAGCCAACGCCGCTTTAAACGAGCTCGCTGAAAACTTTCAGCTTGAGCACGCCGAGCGCGTTAAAGAGTTTGAGCGCACCACCAATCACGACGTTAAAGCGGTTGAGTACTTACTCAAAGAGCAAGCGCAAAAACTTCCTGAGTTGGCGAAAGTCACTGAGTTCATTCACTTTGCCTGCACCAGTGAAGACATCAACAACCTGTCTCACGCGCTAATGCTGCGCGAAGGCCGTGATGATGTATTACTGCCTCTGATGCGCAAACTGGCAGAAAGCTTACGTGCACTGTCGGTTGAATTTGCTGACGTGCCGATGCTTTCACGCACCCACGGCCAACCTGCTTCACCGACCACACTAGGCAAAGAATTTGCTAACGTGGTGTACCGTCTTGAGCGTCAAATCGCTCAGGTGGCAGCAATTCCATTGCTGGGCAAAATGAACGGTGCCGTCGGCAACTACAATGCCCACATCTCTGCTTACCCTGAAATCGACTGGGAAGCCAATGCCCGCGAGTTCATTGAAGGCGATTTAGGTTTAAGCTTTAACCCTTACACCACACAAATTGAGCCGCATGACTACATTGCTGAATTATTTGACGCAGTGGCACGTTTTAACACCATCCTGATCGATTTCGACCGCGATGTGTGGGGCTATATTTCTTTAGGTTACTTTAAGCAAAAAACCGTGGCTGGCGAAATCGGCTCATCCACCATGCCGCACAAAGTCAATCCAATTGATTTTGAAAACTCTGAGGGTAACCTCGGCATTGCTAATGCAATTTTCCAACACTTAGCCAGCAAATTGCCGATTTCTCGCTGGCAGCGTGACCTCACCGACTCCACAGTTCTGCGCAACCTTGGTGTTGGTATGGCGCACAGTGTGATCGCTTATGAAGCCTCATTAAAAGGCATCGGTAAGCTCGAACTGAACGCAGCTAAGATCGCTGAAGACTTGGACAATTGCTGGGAAGTTCTAGCAGAACCTGTTCAGACTGTGATGCGCCGTTACGGCATTGAAAACCCGTACGAAAAGCTTAAAGATCTGACTCGCGGCAAAGGCATCAGCGCACAAGCTCTACAAACCTTTATCGAAACCTTGGATTTGCCTGAGGAGGCTAAAGTGCAATTGCGAGCACTGACGCCAGCTAACTATATTGGCAGTGCAGTCGCGCAAGCCAAGCGTGTCTAACTCGATTTGAGTGTTTTAGCGCCCGGCTTACCCCGGGCGTTTTATTATCAGCGTTTATTTTGGAATCAATCACTTGTCTAACACAATTGATACACCACTTGAGATTCTAGGTGGCATTAGCGCCGAAGTTTTTTTACGTGATTATTGGCAAAAAAAGCCACTACTAATCCGTCAAGCCATCCCTGATTTTGTCAGCCCTTTAGATGGCAACGATTTAGCAGGGCTGTCACTGGAAGACATGGTTGAGTCACGCATCGTCCTTGAGCATGGCGAAACGCCTTGGCAACTCAAGCATGGTCCTTTTGATGATGAAACCTATAGCACCCTGCCTGAGCGTGATTGGACACTGCTGGTGCAAGCGGTTGATCAATTCAGCCCTGATGTTGCTGAAGTACTTGAGCATTTCAAGTTTCTACCGAGCTGGCGCATTGATGATGTAATGATCAGTTTTGCCGTGCCAGGCGGCAGCGTTGGCCCGCACTATGACAATTACGATGTATTCCTCCTGCAGGCTGAAGGCCAAAGGCAGTGGAAAATTGGTCAGATGTGCGACAACGAAAGCTTGCTGTTAAAACACCCTGATTTACGTATTTTAGACAATTTTGAACAGACCGATGAGTGGACCTTAGAGCCTGGCGATATGCTGTATCTACCGCCGCGCTTAGCACATTGGGGCATCGCACAAACCGATTGCATGACTTGGTCTGTTGGCTTTCGCGCACCTTCCACTGCTGAAGTTGTCACGCATTACGCTGACTTTGTCGCACGCTTCTTGCCGGATGAGCAGCGTTACAGTGATGCAGGGATGTCACCGGTGAGCAACCCTAGTTATATCCGCACTGAAGATATTCAGCGTTTGCGCGCCTTGCTCAATGAGCAACTCAATGATGACCGCATGCTTTTGACTTGGTTTGGCCAGTACATGACTGAGCCGCGCTACCCTGACTTATTAGTGGGCAGTGAACTCTCAACCGAAGAACTCATACAATCGCTAGAAGATGGTGCGGTGTTTACCCGTAACCCCACAGCACGCTTGGCTTGGAGTCATATCCAACTTGATCAAGAGTCAGCTGTAGTGTTTTTTGTCAGTGGTAACAGCCGCATTCTCAGTGAGCATTTAGTGGTATTGCTTGATCTGGTCTGTTGCGCCGATGCTCTGTACTTAGATAATTTACAAGCATGGTTCAACGATGCTGAGGCAATGACCTTGCTCGCTGAGCTGATTAAACAAGGCAGTTTGGAGAGTCTCGATGAATGACTTGCAAGTTCGCATTGCCGACTGGCATAAAGATAACGCTGATTTGCGTCGTATTCGTGAAAGTGTTTTTATCCAAGAGCAAGGCGTGACACCCGAGCAAGAATGGGACAGTGACGATGCCAGCGCCACGCATTTTCTTGCTTATGAAGGTGACTTTGCTATCGGAACCGCACGCCTATTAGCTGACGGTTGCATTGGTCGCGTATCAGTATTAAAAGATTGGCGTGGCCTCAATGTTGGCGAGCACTTAATGCGTGCAGTGATCCAAGAAGCTGAGCGACTGGGGCTTAAGCAGCAAACGCTCACGGCCCAAGTGCATGCGGCCGGTTTTTATGAGCGCTTGGGTTTTACTGCAGTCAGTGACGAGTTTCTCGAAGCCGGTATCCCGCATATTGATATGCTACGTAACAGTGAATAACTTTTAAGTAGGATTTATTATGGATAAGCCCAACGCACCAGACAGCAAAGCAGTGGATGACAAAGATCTTGAGTTGCCTGATATTGAGTTTGTTGCGCAGGGCACCTTTAGTATCCATAACCCTGAAACCAGCAGTGCGCCCATCACTTGGGCTGCTGCAGAGTTCAAGCTCGGCGGCGAACAGCGCGAGTTGATAAAAGCTGAAGATATCGATGCCGTACGCAGTCATACCCTGTCACTGCTACAGCAAGCACAGGGTAGTTTATGCATTTACTCCCCCGACTTAGAGCCCTGGTTATATAACCACTCCTGCATCCAGCAAGCCTGCAGCGCGTTTCTTTTGGCCCATCCGAAAAACACTTTACGCATCCTGCTACGTGACACCTCGCGCATCGCCCGTGATGGCCACGCCCTACTCGCCCTCAGTCACCGCTTGAGCAGTCGCTGCAGTATCCGCAAGGTGAATACTGAATATGACTACGCCGAAGACGCTTGGCTGATTGCCGATGACTGCGGTTTATTAGCACGTAAAGCACAACAACTGCACAAAGCTGTGGTCTATTACCATGACCCTGCCCGCGTACAGCAGAGCCAGCGCGCTTTTAATGCCATGTGGGATGTGAGTCAAACTGATGTCAATTTACGGAGCATGCCGATATGAATATGTTAAGCCGTTTCTGCACTGTGCTCGCTCTAGTGCTGAGCTGCTCGCTTGCACAAGCGGCCAGTGAAGTGATTCAACTTAACTTTCGTATGGCGCAAGATGTATTGCCATTGGCTGAGTCTGTACTTGGCCAAGAAGGTCGCGCAACGGCTTACGGCAATCAACTTATTGTCAATGCCAGCACCGATAAAATTGCTGAACTGCGCTCAGTGCTTGAGCAAATTGATACGCAGCCACGACGTTTATTGATCACCGTTGACACGCAAGGCAATCAGTACAACCGTGAGCGTGGTTATCAAGCCGACGGCACTATTGGCGGGCGCCACGGTGAAATCGTGATTGGTCAAGGTGAGCAGCAAGGCCGCGATCAGGTGCGCATTATCCGTAACAACACACAAAGCCGCGATGGCTCACTGCGCACGGTACAAGCTTTAGAAGGCTCTGCCGCGCTGGTGCAAGTTGGTCAGAGTGTGCCGCAGCGCTCGACCACGATTGGCCCCTACGGGCAAGTACAAGAGCGCACTGAATACCGCTCGGTTAACCAAGGTTTCTATGTTACCGCTACCGTGCATGGCGATATCGTTCAGTTGGAAGTGAACAGTCAAAACGATCGACGCAGCCAGCAATATGGCAATGTGATTGATACGCAAAGTACATCCAGTCGTGTCAGTGGCCGCTTAGGTGAGTGGATTAATGTCAGCGCCACCAGCCAAGACAGCAATCAACGTCAAGATGGCTTTTTGCAAAAGCGCTACAGTACCGGACAAGAAGACAGCCAGTTGCAGATTAAAGTTGAAGTGTTGGATTAACTGCAAACACTGCAAGCTACTGCGATTATGTAGTGGAATTAAAACTTCACTACAAAACATTTGACGAATGCGTCACTAAAGCGCATCATAGCTCCCGCTCCCGCTAGCCAGAACGCTTTAATCGGTGTTCCAAAGCCTACTTAAGAGTATTTCCTAAGAGGTTTTGTGTTAACAACATCCAAAAGATGCTGTGACGAGGTTGCGACTGGTACGTTGTTGTCCTGAGGGACGGGGAAGCAGTATGCATCATTGATGCATCAGATAGCTCACTACAGTGGGATGCGTTTGCGGATTTTAAGTTGTCGATATCACAGCTTAATGTAGCAGCCTTATTTATCTGATCGCTCTCCCTCTCAGTAAGATTCTAACGTTCTAGTCAATTACCGGCACTCCAGCGGAAGCTAACCCGCAATTAATACTTCCAGCGATAGCAGGTTGTGTGTGGGCAGTCGGTGCTCAAACTCACTCTACTCTTTACTCTTTGAAGGATTGACCATGTCAACTTATCAAAACGAAATTAAGGCAATTGCCGCTCTTAAAGAAAAAGCCGGAAGTGGCTGGAGCGCGATTAACCCCGAGTCTGCCGCTCGTATGCGCATCCAAAACCGTTTCAAAACAGGTCTGGACATCGCTAAGTACACTGCAGCCATCATGCGTAAAGACATGGCTGAGTACGATGCCGACTCATCTGTTTACACTCAGTCACTGGGTTGCTGGCACGGTTTCATCGGTCAGCAAAAACTGATCGCGATCAAAAAGCACTTAAAAACCACTAACAAGCGCTACCTGTACTTGTCAGGTTGGATGGTTGCTGCTCTGCGTTCTGAGTTCGGCCCACTGCCTGACCAGTCAATGCACGAGAAGAACTCTGTTGCTCACTTGATCGAAGAGCTGTACACGTTCTTACGTCAAGCTGACACCCGTGAACTAGATCTCCTGTTTACTGCGGTAGACAAAGCACGTAAAGCTGGCAACGCTGCTGAAGAAAAAGCTCTGTTAGAGCAGATCGAAAACTTCGAAACTCACGTTGTACCAATCATTGCTGACATCGACGCTGGTTTCGGTAACGAAGAAGCCACTTACTTGATGGCTAAGCAAATGATCGAAGCAGGTGCTGCAGCGATTCAGATCGAGAACCAAGTATCTGATGAAAAGCAGTGCGGTCACCAGGACGGTAAAGTAACCGTTCCACACGCTGACTTCCTAGCTAAAATCAACGCTGTACGTTACGCGTTCCTAGAATTAGGCGTTGACGACGGTGTTATCGTTGCACGTACTGACTCCTTGGGTGCTGGCTTAACTAAGCAAATCGCAGTAACTAACGAGCCAGGCGACTTGGGCGACCAGTACAACAGCTTCCTTGATGGTACTTACATCAACGATGCAAGCGAAATCGAAAACGGTGACGTTGTTGTTAAATCAAACGGTAAACTGCTGAAGCCAGCACGTTTAGCGAGCGGTCTGTTCCAGTTCCGTGAGAACACTGGTGTTGAGCGTGTAGTTCTTGACTGCATCACTTCACTACAGAACGGTGCTGACTTACTGTGGATCGAAACTGAGAAGCCACACGTTGGTCAGATCGCTGAAATGGTTAACGAGATCCGTAAAGTTGTTCCTGATGCGAAACTGGTTTACAACAACAGCCCATCATTCAACTGGACTCTAAACTTCCGTCAGCAGACGTTTGACGATTGGGCAGCGGCTGGTAAAGACGTTTCTAAATACGATCGTGATCGTTTGATGAGCGCTGACTACGATGGTACTGATCTGTGTAACGAAGCTGATGCTCGCATCCAGAGCTTCCAGAAAGATGCATCGCGTGAAGCGGGTATCTTCCACCACTTGATCACTCTGCCTACCTACCACACTGCTGCGTTGTCTACTGACAACCTGGCTAAAGGTTACTTCGGTGAGCAAGGTATGCTGGCTTACGTTGAAGGCGTTCAGCGTAAAGAAATTCGTCAAGGTATTGCGTGCGTTCGTCACCAAAACATGGCGGGTTCTGACATCGGTGATACTCATAAAGAGTACTTCTCTGGTGACGCTGCTCTGAAAGCAAGCGGTGAAGACAACACTATGAGCCAGTTCGATAACGTTTAATCGTTAACATGGCTTAGCAGTCTTAGGACTGTGTGTTGCACAAAAACCCCAGCCTCGGCTGGGGTTTTTTATAGCTAACGCATTTCTCTTTTGAGAGCGAGGGCCGCTAGCCCGCAGTTTTCTTATCACCGGGAGCGCGGGCCGCTGGCCCGCAAAGTCATGCTCGCAACGGGTAAATAAAGCGCTTCAAAGTCTGCATGCTTCTGCAATGCGCTCTGAAACCTGTCGACGAGTAATAGATTGAACCAAACCAGACGCTCTTGTGGCAAAGCTATGCTCAAAACACGTTACGCTAAACTTTTGTAGTTTGCTGCATCAGCTCTAGCTACGTAAAGACGCCGCAAGTACGTCCCTGTAGGCTCCACACCACCGTCCATGGCGGTGAAGGCTTTACTACGCTACAGCTGATCAGCAGTCTAGGATTTGTGTGCTCTACAAGATTCTATTTTAGTTTTGCTCGGCTGGAATCTAAGTCGATCTGCAGCTTAAAAATGTAGGTCGGTCTTTAGGCCGACAAAGACATCAACACAACACTCTAGCCGCTAAACCAGCAAACAGCGTTATTGTTCAAAGCACGCTGCGCTGGGTTCATGACAAGTGCAGCCAGAGATGGAGTAGCGCCCGAATCGAGCTTTGATGGCTCGTTGAGGGATAAAACACATTCAGCGCAGTGGACTTGCACGCTAAGCTAACTTGGAAATTACCTCTGCAGCTTTTGCATGCTGGTTTTTTACAATCGACTCATTTTCTAGCCAGTTGATTGCTGTGCTTCTGCTCAAGCGCCAAACGGCTTTGCGCCCAATCACGCCAAGCGCGGACTTGCTGTGGATTAGCTCCAGCTTTCTCGGCGGCAGTCAGCGCTTGTAATCCTGCATCCCAGCGGCCTTGTTGGATTTCTAATTGCGCGAGATTCAGCCAGTGCTGGCCTTTACCTGTCTGCTTGGCGAGTTGTGCATACTGCCGAGCAGCGTTTGGATAATCACGTGCTTGCCAATGCAACTGTGCCAGACGCTCTTGACTCGTAGCGTTACGCGCTAACATGCCATGTTTTAGCATGCCTTCTAACAATCGCGCAGCTTGCCAAGGTTGCTCCGATGCAGAGGCAAGGTTAATCAGACTATCCAGATCAGACGATTTGAAAGTAATGCCTTTACTGTAAGCGGTGCGCAGCGTCGCCAAAGCCTTAGCGTGTTGACCGGCCATCTGCTGTAGCGCTGCCAATTGTTTCCAAGCATTGAGTTGATCAGGACTACGCTGTAAAAGTTGCTTCTGCCACTGCTCAGCCTGCGCATAGCGTTTTAATTCAGCATTGGCGCCGACCATAAACTGCAGCCAATTATCACTGATGGTTTTTTTACCTTTTACATACTGGTCTGCTAAAGGCAAAGCTTTATCTAAACGGCCTAAACCTTGCCAAGACTGAATGCGTATTTCTAAGATTTCATCGGTTGCGGTGACGCCTTGTAAGTACTGCAGTGCTTGCTGGTAGTTTTTTACCGAAAAACTCAGTTTGGCTAAATTAAGACGGTCTTCTGCTGCTTGCTCTGCGCTGAGTTGATTGCTGCGCAAGGCTTTGTCGAGAAGACTGATGGCATGTTTGCTATGCCCTTGCGCCCAGACTAAGTAGCCTTGGCTGCGCCACACTAGCGCTTGCTCTAAGCTGTCTGGCTTGGTTTTTACCGCGCTTAATGCCTGCTCTGCTTCTGTGTACTTACCCGCTTGCTGCGCGGCTTGGGCATTTTGCAGGGCGCGAAACACATCAGGTGCAATGCTCTGTGCAGCAGCAGAGGCTGTTTGTGCCGATAACGCCAAGACACATACCGCTAAAATTAATCGTCGCATCTTATCGGCCTCTTTTTTCGAGACGAAATTGCAAAGTTTTTACCGCTTCACGCGCCACCGAACGACCATCTTCTGTACGCGGCGCAAAACGCCAGCGCACCGCAGCTTTACGTGCTTCACGATCAAAGACATTGGCCGGTGACGATTCAACAACGCGGACATTCTCTACCTTGCCGTCAGGGGTGATAGTAAAGGCCAACTTCACGTAGCCTTCAATGCCGCGCCGCCGGGCGCTATCAGGGTAAATAGGCAAGACTTCATTTAGCGGAATAACTTCAGCATCATTACTCGGAGCGCTTGCTGCAGCAGTTGCTGCGGGCGCTGCAGGAGCAGTCGGCACGACTGCTTGCGCGGTCAGGCCTTGCAAGCTTGGCGCAGCGGCAGCATTGATGCTGATATTGCTCGAAAGCTGCGGCACGGCTAAATCTAAAGCGGCCATTTGTGGCGTGCGCGGTGGTTGTGGTGCTTGCTGTGTTGGCGGTGTTTCGGGTTGTGGCTCTACAGGCTTCTCTGGCATCTGCTGACGCGAGCGACTTGGGTCACTGGACTCTTGCTGCAATTTCGGCATAAAGCGGCCGATTTGTAAGGCTGACTCTTCTACTTTGCTTTTCGGCGGAAAGATCATCACCAACATCAATACAAAGCTGCCCAAGA
>Ga0209075_1002163_pt1 | contig 17599 bp, 15 predicted proteins | sample Stecom2011_FD_187523 | JGI IMG/M metagenome (GOLD analysis project Ga0209075, IMG submission 187523) | Agricultural soil microbial communities from Utah to study Nitrogen management - Steer compost 2011 (SPAdes) (version 2) | ecosystem: Environmental > Terrestrial > Soil > Agricultural land...
ATTCCTGAATGTTTGAAGATTTTAAATAACTTAAAGCAACCCCATAAGATGGTTTGTTGAAATAATTTGCCCAATGTGAATCGCTGTGGTTTGTTTTCCCAATGCTGAGATTAACCCCTTGGCTAATTCCTGTTTTCGGAAAATTCGGAAAATTTGGAACTATACCGCCAATGAGATACTCGACTTCTCCAAATAGCTTTTTTCCTTGTGCTTCAACCTTATTTGGAATTCCAAAAATCAGGCTAAAAAGTAAAACCCCAATGAGAGCAATACAATGTTTTTTTTGGTTGTTAATTGTCAATTTCTGATAAATTTGCTTGCAATGGATAAAGGATTGGCAATGTCTTGAATTGACTGCAAATAAAAGCAAATTTAGTGGCTTCCTTAAATTAACATGCTTGGCAGTAACAAGCTTTTCTTAATTTTGACTTTCTTTAATGAACGAAAAAAAATAAGAGAATGAATTCAACTACTTATCCTGAAATCTACAGAGCTCATGTCGAACTAGTTCCTGAGCAAAATGTATATGAATTGTTACAAATTAGCCTGAAAGACTTGTTAAAAAGGTTGATTATGACATCTAATGCCAGAGCAGAAGAAAGCTATGAGACTGGAAAGTGGAACATCAAAGAAATGCTTCAGCATTTGATGGATACCGAACGTATTTTTTGTTATCGAGCTTTAGCTATCGCCAGGGGAGATACGCAAGCACTTTTATCTTTCGACCATGATGCTTACGCTAAAACCGTAAATCCAAACGGCCGAAAATTAAGAGACATAATGGATGAGTTAAAGCGTTTACGTGCTACAACAATTGATTTGTTTAAATCTTTTGATAGAGCAGCTTTAGAGAGAAGTGGAGTTGTTGGCGGAAATGAACTTATGGTAAAGCAAATTTTGATTGTTCTTATTGGTCATGAAATGCATCATTTGAAAGTGTTAGAAGAAAAGTATTTTTAAGGATGATTAGTTATCAAGATTTTGAAAAAGTTGACATTCGTTTGGGAACCATTATTGAAGTAAATGACTTTCCGAAAGCCAAAAAGAAGGCTTGGCAATTAAAGATTGATTTTGGCGACTTGGGGGTTAAGAATTCTTCTGCTCAAATAACAGAGCTGTATGCCAAAGAGGAGTTGTTGCACAAGCAGGTAATGGCTGTGGTTAATCTGCCGGTAAAACAAATTGCCAATTTCTTTTCTGAATGCTTAGTCTTAGGGTTTTCTGATACTCAAAATAGAATTGTGCTGGCGAAAGCAGACCGAAAAGTAGAGAACGGTCGGCGTTTAAAATAAGGGTATTTTATTTTAAAGAAGGAATCTTTTTCTTTAATCTAATGGTTCGTCAATCAATCCCAGGTGGTAAAGGGCATCTCCCTGATTTACAACTGGGGCATTGCTATGGCCAACAATTACACCATTCTTAGGTGCTTTTATTCTACTCTCAGATTGTCCAAAAGGATCACATATTTTAGCAATAACATCTCCTTTTCTTACAATATCTCCTGAAGTAAAGGCTTCTAAGAAAAGTCCGGATTGTTTGGCTCGAATCCAAGTACTTTCATGGCAATGCACTGTTTTTTCTAAACCTTTAGCGGTAGAAATCATGCCAAAGTGTTTTAATACTTTTCTTGCACCTTCAATTCCACTTCGAATTGAACTTTCGTCAAACCGCATAGACTCTCCACCTTCATAAACAATAATAGAAATTCCCATTTTAAAAGCCTCTTTTCGTAATGACCCATTAATAAGTTTGGAAGCTAAAGTGATGGGGGCGTTAAATACTTCTGTAATTTCTTTGGCTCTTTTGTCGGATGGAGCATACCTGCATTGTGGGAAGTTATAACGGTTAGCTCCTCCAGTATGAAAATCAATACCAAAGTCTATTTCTTTTAGAATTTTATGGGTGATGTTGTAGGCAACTCTCGAAGCTAGTGATCCTGTTTTGCTGCCTGGGAAGTATCTGTTAACATCTTTTCCATCAGGCACTTCTCTTGAGAAGTTTAGAAATCCATAGATGTTTAAAACGGGAATTGCAATTACAGACCCACAGTTTAAATTATCGAACTCCTTTTTTTTAATCATTCGTCGAATAATTTCAATACCGTCTACTTCATCACCATGAAGCCCTCCACTAAGCAACACTCTTGGTCCCGGGTTTTTACTGCGAAAAACAAAAATAGGTAAGTCTATTTTTGTTCCAGAAACCAAACGAGAAATGTTGAGGTTAATTATTTTATTTTCTCCTGGTTTTACTTCTATTCCATCTACAACCAATCGTTTTCTTGCCATAATTAAACACCTACTTTGTCTTTTAGTTTCGCTTTTTTACCTGCATTGTTTTCTACGTACTCTATAATCTTAGTTGCAATATCTACACCTGTTGATCTTTCAATACCACCAAGTCCAGGGGAAGAGTTTACTTCTAAGATTAGCGGACCACGATCAGATTGCAACATATCTACGCCTGCAATGCTTAAACCCATAGATTTGGCTGCTTTTATTGCAGCTGCGGTTTCCTTCCGTTTGAGTTTTATCATTGTGCTGCTTCCTCCTCTATGAATATTGGAGCGAAACTCTCCTTCCTTTCCTTGACGTTTCATTGCGCCAACTACCTTGCCATCTACAACAAATGCACGAATATCTGCTCCACCTGCCTCTTTGATAAATTCTTGCACTAAAATACTTTTGTCCATACCCATAAAAGCTTCAATAACTGATTTAGCAGCTTTTTGTGTTTCTGCTAAAACTACACCCAAACCTTGAGTGCCTTCCAAAACTTTTAAAATTAAGGGAGCACCTCCAACTGTTCTAATAAGGTGAGGGATGTCTTTAGGGTTTCTTGCAAATGCCGTTTTTGGAATGTCTAAGTTTTCTCTAGACATAATTTGTATGCTTCGCAGCTTGTCTCTAGAGCGTGTAAGTGCAACAGATTTTACCGTAGAAAAAATTTTTTGCATCTCAAATTGTCGAATAATTGAGGCACCGTAGAAAGTGATTGAGGCACCAATACGAGGAATCACAGCATCGATATTCTCTATTTTTTCTTTGCCATAATAAATAGAGGGCTCTCTACTTTCATTGACAATGTAACATTTAGAGTGGTCAAAAACTTGCATGTTATGACCTCGACTTTCACCTGCTTCTATAAGCCTAGCGGTAGAATATAAGTTGGGATTTCTAGAGAGTATCGCAATGTTCATTCTTTATCGTTTATTCTTAGTTGACTAATATAGGTTTTTGAGACATCTACTAAAAAACCCCTTTTTAAAAATTTTCTTCCAACTAGAACAGGGTATCGCATCTGTCGTCTATTGGTTAAGCTTAAATCTGTAATTCTTTTTTTACCTCCCAGCACCATTGCTGTCTTTATAATATAACGCTGTTCTACTTTTCCGTTGCTGCTTCGAACACTCTTTTGGTGAAAATTTGCTGTGCGAATGGTTGTTTTTCGATAATATTTATGGACTGGATCAAAGAGTTCAAAATTGAGTGTTTTTTTCTTATCAATCTCTTCTACCCAAATTTTATGACTGTGAATGGCTGTAGAGTATGCACCAGTGTCTATTTTAGCCTCTATGCCTTCTAAGCCTAAGTCGGGAAAATCGACCTTTTCAGTTCTTCCAATGATTGTTTTTTTATTTTTTATTGCCAAGAGCCTAATTTTATGGGTCAAGAATAAGAATATTTCAGCTATATATACTTAGAAATAGTGTTTAAATTCACAATTTTGTCCTTCACTAAATTAAGAAACTATGTCAGACGATAAAAAAGTTATTTTTTCAATGGTAAATGTCAGTAAGACATTGCCAACTGGTAAGTCAATATTAAAGAATATTTATTTATCATTTTTCTATGGAGCAAAAATTGGAATTATTGGGCTCAATGGCTCAGGTAAATCTACTTTAATGCGAATAATCGCAGGAGAAGAAGATTCTTATCAAGGGGAAGTGGTATTCTCTGACGGCTATTCTGTGGGCATGCTTTCTCAAGAGCCACATTTAGATGATGAAAAAACTGTTAGGGAAATTGTTGAAGAGGGCGCAGCAGAAACTGTTGCAGTGTTGAAAGCTTATGAAGCGGTGAATGAAAAGTTCGGAGATCCTGATGTGTTGGCTGATAATAATAAAATGGAGCAGCTAATGGCTGAGCAAGCTAAGCTTCAAGAAAAAATTGACGCATTGGATGCTTGGGAGCTAGATACAAAACTCAACCGTGCTATGGATGCTTTAAGGTGCCCTGATCATGAGGCCAAAGTGGGCACACTTTCAGGTGGTGAACGCAGAAGGGTTGCACTTTGCCGCTTGCTATTACAAGAACCAGATATATTGTTGCTTGATGAACCTACCAACCACTTGGATGCCGAATCGGTATATTGGTTGGAACGACACTTACAACAATATAAAGGAACTGTAATTGCAGTTACTCACGACCGCTATTTTTTAGATAATGTTGCTGGTTGGATTTTAGAGCTAGATAGGGGAGAAGGGATTCCTTTTCAAGGCAATTATACTTCTTGGCTTGAACAGAAATCAAAACGCTTGAAAGCTGAAGAAAAACATGAAAGTAAACGAAGAAAAAATTTGGAAAAAGAGCTAGAATGGTCGCGAATGAATCCTAAAGCAAGGCGCAGTAAATCCAAAGCTCGTTTGAGTAATTATGAAAAACTATTGAGCGAAGAAGGAAGAGAGCAAATTCAGCAGTTGCAAATTCCAATTCCCAATGGCCCTCGTTTGGGGAATGAAGTGATTGAAGCTAAGGGGGTAGCCAAAGGTTACGGAGACAGGTTGTTGTATGAAGATTTAAACTTTAAACTTCCTCCTGCCGGAATTGTTGGAGTTATTGGACCAAACGGAGCTGGTAAAACAACTCTTTTTAGAATGATTATGGGTGAGGAAACTCCTGATAAAGGAGAATTCACTGTTGGAGAAACTGTTAAACTTGGTTATGTTGATCAAACACATGAAGATTTAGATCCTGAAAAGACGGTTTTTGAGGTTGTTTCTGGAGATAGTGACCAAATGGAGATTGGAGGGAAAGTAATTAACTCAAGGGCTTATTTGTCGCGATTTAACTTTAATGGTGGCGATCAGAACAAAAAAGTTGGTGTGCTTTCAGGTGGAGAGCGAAATCGACTGCACCTAGCGATGACTTTGAAAACAGAAGCCAACGTGTTGTTGCTCGATGAGCCTACCAACGATATAGATGTAAATACGCTGAGAGCACTTGAGGATGGCATTGAGAGTTTTGCCGGTTGTGCTGTTGTGATTTCTCACGACCGTTGGTTTTTGGATAGGATTTGTACACATATACTTGCTTTTGAGGGTGATGCACAAGTGTATTTCTTTGAGGGCGGTTTTAGCGAATATGAGGAGAATAGAAGAAAACGACTGGGTGATGAACCTCAGAAGTTTAGATATAGGAAATTGGTAAAGTAGGCTTAATAGATAAGGGCATGTTACATGTTAGTTGATAAGTAGAAGAGACTAGTTCGCTTACTTATAAGTTGAAATAGAAAATGAAAAACTGAAAATAGTGAAATGATATTTTCAGCATCTAGGAAAAAGCACAATGGCAATATGCTAAATTTTTGATAAAAGTTTAAATGTCGTCATTAAAAAAAATAAATAAATGAGCAATAGGATAGGGGTTCCAAAAGGAATGCGCGATTTTTCGCCAGAAGTGATGGCCAAGAGAAATTATATTTTTGATACCATTAAAGAAACTTTTCAGCTTTATGGTTTTGAACAAATAGAAACGCCAACCATGGAAAGTCGAGATACTTTGACGGGGAAGTATGGTGAAGAAGGAGATCGTTTAATTTTTAATGTATTGAATTCAGGTGATTATTTAAAAAAGATTGATGATAAAACCCTGTCTGCTCGTAAATTGAATTTGATTACACCCTTGATTACTGAAAAGGCGCTGCGTTATGACCTAACAGTTCCTTTTGCCCGCTATGTGGTTCAGCACCAAAATGAGATCGTATTTCCATTTAGACGTTATCAGATTCAACCTGTATGGCGAGCTGATCGACCTCAAAGAGGAAGATATCGAGAGTTTTATCAATGCGATGTTGATATTATTGGCAGCAACTCTTTGTTAAATGAAGTGGAGTTCATTAAGATATTTGATGAAGTACTCAACAATCTAGGATTAAATGACTTCACCATTAAAATTAACAACAGAAAAGTGCTGAGCGGAATTGCTGAAATTATTGGAAGATCTGATAAAATCGTCGATATTACTGTGGCAATTGACAAACTGGAGAAAATAGGAAAAGAAAAAGTAAATGAAGAGTTGCTTCAAAAAGGACTGAGCGAAAAAGAAATTGAACAGATTCAACCGCTTTTTGAGTTAGAAGGAGACAATAAAGTTGTTTTGGAAAACTTGAAAGAGTACTTGAAAACTTCGGAAGTTGGTTTGGAGGGTATTAAAGAATTGGAAACCATTTGTCAATACATTAGCAATTGGTCACTAAAAAAGGCAAAGTTTGAAATAGATGTTACTTTAGCAAGAGGCTTGGACTATTATACTGGTGCAATCTTTGAAGTAGTATCTAATGAGGTTGAGATGGGAAGTATTTGTGGAGGTGGAAGGTATGCTGACTTGACTGGAGTTTTTGGCTTAGCCGACATGCCAGGTGTTGGTGTTTCATTTGGTGCAGATCGAATTTTTGATGTGATGGAAGAGCTGGAGCTTTTTCCTAAAAAGCTTTCACAAAGCACACAGCTATTATTTGTGAACTTTGGTAAAAAGGAGGAGCTTTATGTTTTGCCATTGCTTCAAAAAGCAAGAGAAAATGGCATTCGTGCAGAGGTGTACCCAGAGGCGGCCAAGGTAAAAAGACAATTAAAATACGCCAATCAAAAAAACATTCCCTATGTATTAATGGTGGGAGAAGAAGAAATGAAAACTGGTCAGCTTAGTTTGAGAAATATGAAAACTGGAGAACAGGAGAAAGTTGATTTTAATAAATTGATTGAAAGAATAGCATAGTCTTATGGAAAAATATCATCAAATAAGTTCTGAGTTTTTGAGCTTAAGTCGTTTGGAAGAAATTTTAAAAGGAGAATTCAAGCTTCAATTGAGTGAGGATGTTAAGAAAAACGTTCTCAGCTGTAGGGCTTATTTAGATGAAAAAGTGGAGCGATCTGAAAATCCTATTTACGGAATAAACACTGGTTTTGGTGCTTTATGTAATACAGAAATTTCTAAACAAGACTTGAAGAAATTGCAAAGAAACCTCGTTACTTCTCATGCTTGTGGTATGGGTGATGAGGTTCCTGAGGCTATTGTTAAATTAATGTTATTGCTAAAAATTCAAGGATTGGCGCAAGGACACTCAGCTGTTCAGTTAATCACTTTAGAGCGTTTAGTTGCCTTTTACAATGAGGGTGTTTATCCGATTGTTTACGAGCAGGGTAGTTTAGGCGCATCGGGAGATTTAGCGCCTTTGGCCCATTTAGCTTTGCCGCTGATTGGCGAAGGTGAGGTTAAATACAAAGGGAAGCGAATGACTGCTGAAGAAATCAATCATAAAATGGGGTGGCAAGCTATTGAACTGATGTCAAAGGAGGGATTGGCTTTGTTAAATGGAACGCAGTTTATGAGTGCTTATGCTTGTCATATTCTTATCAAATTAAATCACCTTTCTAAATGGTCAGATTTTGCAGCAGCTGCATCTATAGATGCATTTGATGGTAGAATGTCTCCATTTAATGATTTGTTGCATCAATTGCGACCACACCCAGGTCAAATAGAAACTGCAAAGGCGATTTTACATCATTTGGATGGTAGTGAAATTAGCAAGCAGAAAAAAACAGCTGTTCAAGATCCTTACTGTTTGCGTTGTGTGCCTCAGGTTCATGGCGCATCGAAAGATACAATTACACATGCGAGAAAGGTTGTAGAAATTGAAATTAATTCAGTAACAGATAACCCTACTGTTTTTGAAAAAGAAGATGAGGTTTTGTCCGGAGGTAATTTCCACGGACAACCTTTGGCCTTAGTATTAGATTTCATGGCCATTGCAGTAGCTGAGCTTGCGTCAATATCTGAGCGCAGAACATATAAGCTATTAAGTGGTGAGCGTGGCTTACCTGCCTTCCTAGCAAATATGCCAGGATTAAATTCAGGATTTATGATTTTACAATACTCAGCAGCTTCTGCTGTAAGCCAAAACAAGCAACTGTGTACGCCAGCTTCTATAGATTCTATCGACTCTTCAAATGGACAAGAAGATCATGTGAGTATGGGGGCTAATGCTGCTACTAAGCTCTTAAGGGTGTTGGAGAATTATGAGAAAATAATTGGGATAGAGTGGCTTGCCGCCTCTCAAGCCTTGCATTTTAGAGATTATAAAACTTCTCCGGCCATTAAAGCCATGATTGATGCCTTTAGGAAAGAAGTTTCTTTCGTAGCTGAAGATCAACCGATGTATTTGTTGATGCAAAAAAGTCGAGATTTTATCTTGAATAATGCTGTTTAATTATTCTTACTGTAATTTTAATAATGAGGTGTTGCTAACTGCTTTAGTTATTTTAACTCCTCTATAACACTGTTGTTAAAGGAAATTTATTCGTAAATCCTCAACCTGTTTTTTGTAGCAGTTAACTCATCTTGTAGCAACTCAATTTTCTCCAATAAATTGAGAATAGTATCAATTCCCTCAAAGTTAATATTTAGGTCTCTGTGAAGGTGAATCATCTTCTCTACAGCGCTAAGCATTTCTTGATGAATATAGTGTTTTGACTGAACAGTTTTTATCTCAATCAAGCCCAGTTCATTCAAATGAGTAAAAAAGGATATCTCTATGCTGTAGTGCACACAAAGTTTGTCTATTGGAATAAATTCGACTGTATTCATGACTTCCTGAGTTTAGCGAGTTCTTGGAATAGTTCTTTTTCTTTACTTGTTAAGTTTTTTGGAATTTCTATTTCATAAGTAATATACAAATCACCAAATTCATTTGCTTTTCTGTACTTCGGAAACCCTTTACCTCTTAGTTTTACTTTTGTTCCACTTTCCGTTTCAGCTTTAACCTTTAGTTTTACTTTTCCATCAAATGTATCAACAGTAATTTCTCCCCCTAAAACTGCGGTATACAAATCAACTTTTACTGTGGAGTAAAGATTGTCCTTGTCGCGTTTGAATGAAGTGTCATTTTGAATAACAAATCGAATTAAGAGGTCCCCTTTTGGACCACCACTAACTCCTTCTCCACCTTGTCCTTTAATTCGAATAACTTGTTCGTTGTGAATGCCTGCAGGAATGGTAATTCTTATTTTCTTGCCATTTACAGTTAAAGTTCTTTTATGGGTGGTATATACCTCTGATAAGTTAAGGGTTAAATCTGCATTAAAATCCTGACCTTTAAATTGCGCCCTTCTTCCCCCTGTAGAAAACCCTCCTCCAAACATTTGTTCAAAAAAGTCGGAATAGTCTCCACCACCTCCAAAGCCACCGGCGCTTTGTTGTGATTGGCGGCTACCTTGATATTGTCTTTGTTGTTTGGCTTGTTCAAATTGATCAGCATGCTTCCAGTCTTTACCATACTCATCGTACTTCTTCCTTTTTTCAGGATCGCTCAAAACCTCATTGGCTTCATTCACTTCCTTAAATTTCTTCTCTGCAGCCTTATCGTTGGGATTCAAGTCAGGATGATACTTTCGCGCTAATTTACGGTAAGCACTTTTAATATCTTTGGTAGAAGCGGATTTGCTAATCCCTAAAACCTTGTAATAATCAATAAATGCCATTTAATAATCAGTAATCGTTCTTTGAATTTATAAAAATAAGAATGTTTTTGGGGAATTGAGAAAAATTATACAAGCATGTGTTTGCTAATTTCTGATTGAAAGTACAGCAAGCATAAAAAATACAAACTAACTCAACTACATTAACATAGTAAAGCTAACTTAGGTATTTTCCTAAAGAAATAAACTTGTATTTAAAACAAATACTAAATAAGAGAAACTAAGTGACAGGGCATATTAACTTCTCTTATTCGAATTGACATCTAACTACCTTAGGTCGATAACTTCGTAAGCAGGGTTGTTGAAAGTGAAGGTTCCTTTAGGAACAACAAGGTTGGTTTCAAAACTTTTAATTACGTAAGTAAAGTCTGTTCCATCCTTTCCTTTGATTACAATTTGTGCTGGTTCCATTTCATTTTTATTGATAAAAAGCTTTATAGTATGGTAGCTTTTATCCTCAGGCTGTTCAGGATACAAATTAATAATATGTACTTGCTTTCCGTTTAAAGTAGCTTCTTTATCATATTTATATTTAAAGCCTTTTTCCCAAAGTTTTAAAATGTTAGTTGGGCTAATAAAATCTGACTCATCTTCTTCGGGAACGTTATTTATTTGCACTTCTTCCGCTTCTGGAATAACTGTCCAAACTGTTTTACCATCAGAAATTATTTCCTGAGAAGCGATGTTGATGTGATATTTTTCACCTTGCGTAAAAATCGACCCCTTTTGTGTTTCGTCGATTTGATCCATAGTGTTTAGCATTTTGTACTCGAAAACTGCTTTAATGCTTTTGTACGTAGATGCTTTTTCACTTAACTTGTCTAAAATGCCTTTGGCATCTTGTCCAAAAGTTAAAATTGAAGAACCCAATAATAGGGTTAATAATATGCTTAGTTGCTTTTTCATCTTTATTGATTTAGTCTAATATTATAAAAACAAATTAATTGTTGTGGTCAATCTCTGTCAATAACTGTTCCAAACTATTTTCATCGACAATTAAAACCTGTCTTGCCTTACTGCCTTCAAAAGGACCTATAATTCCCGCAACCTCTAATTGGTCGATAATTCTACCTGCGCGATTGTAGCCTAACTTCAACCTTCGTTGCAGCAATGAAGCAGAACCTTGTTGGTGTTGAACAATTATTCTAGCTGCATCTTCAAAAAGTTTGTCGCGCTCTGATAAGTCAACTGCACCTGCTGCTGCTTTACTTTCTTCATCTTGATACTCTGGCAATAGGTAAGCATCAGGGTATGCGCGCTGGCTTCCTATAAACTCTGTAAGTTCTTCAACTTCGGGGGTATCTACAAAGGCGCATTGTAGCCTTATCAAGTCGCTTCCTGTAGAGAGTAGCATATCACCACGGCCGATAAGTTGTTCTGCTCCACCAGAATCTAATATTGTTCTAGAATCAATCCCAGAAGTTACCCTAAAAGCTATTCTTGCAGGAAAGTTTGCTTTAATAGATCCTGTAATAATATTGGTAGATGGTCGCTGAGTTGCAATAACTAAATGAATTCCTATGGCACGTGCTAATTGTGCTAAACGAGCGATTGGCTGTTCAACCTCTTTACCTGCAGTCATAATTAAATCTGCAAATTCATCAATAACAACAACAATGTATGGTAAAAACTTATGTCCATTTTCTGGATTTAATTTTCTAGCAATAAATTTAGCGTTGTATTCTTTAATGTTTCGTACATAAGCTGACTTCAGCAACTCATAGCGATTGTCCATTTCAATACAAAGCGAATTGAGGGTGTTGATTACCTTTTGATTGTCTGTAATAATGGCATCTTCTGAATCGGGAAGTTTTGCTAAAAAGTGCCTTTCTATCTTGTTGAAAAGTGTGAGTTCTACTTTCTTAGGATCTACCAAAACAAACTTTAACTGCGCTGGGTGTTTTTTATAAAGTAGAGAGGTTAAAATAGCATTTAAGCCGACAGATTTTCCTTGCCCAGTAGCACCTGCCATTAACAAGTGGGGCATTTTTGCTAGGTCGAAAACAAAGGTTTCATTAGATATGGTCTTACCCAAAGCAACGGGTAAATCATATTTTGAGTTTTGAAACTTTTCTGTTGCTAAAACAGATTTCATCGATACGATGTCGGGATTTTGGTTTGGCACTTCAATCCCAATTGTTCCCTTACCAGGAATGGGTGCAATAATCCGAATTCCTAATGCAGCTAAACTCAATGCAATGTCATCTTCTAAATTCTTAATTTTAGAAATGCGGACACCAGGTGCAGGTATAATCTCGTAAAGCGTGACGGTTGGGCCGATGGTTGCCTTAATAGAGTCAATTTTAATGTTGTAATTCTCAAGTGTTTTGACAATCCTGTTTTTATTTTGCTCTAATTCTTCCTTATTTACTTTTATAACCCCCTCGCCATGATCGCTCAATAAATCAATACCAGGCATTTTGTAATTTGACAAATCTAGGGTAGGGTCATATTCGCCAAAATCCTTTACTTTTTTGTTGAGGTCTTTGTCAGATAGTTGTTCTTCTTTCGCAGTGGTTGATGCAACCTCAAAAGAAACACCTTTTACCACATCTTCTTCATTTTCAGGAGTGTCAGTAGATAATTCTACCGCTTCAGACAGTTCGTTTATATCCTCATCTTCTGCTTCTACTTCATGTTGTACATTATCTGACTCAACTTCCTCTTCTTCAGTATCAATTAAATCTTCTGGCTCCTTTTCATAGTTGTCGACTATTGCCATGGATTCTATCTCCTCCTCCTCATCTTCTTCTAAATTTTCTATTGTATCATTTTTAATGCTAGATTCTTTTGACCATGGGAAAGCTGATTTTAAATAGCTTGCAAAGTTTAGGTTAATTATAAGAAAGATTGTTAGGATAAAAAACAACAACATCCCTGTTCCAATTTTGCCTAAAACAGAAAGTAGAAAGTTGTTCATTTCATAGCCAATCCCCCCACCTAAGAAGAAAAGTTGCTCATGAAAGAAAAAGGTAAAAAATAAAGAAAGCCACAACAGTAGAAAGAAGCTGACTTTTGTAGCTTTACTAAGGTGTAATAAAGAAATGTTAAACAGTATTTTGAAACCGTAAAGGAAAAATAGCCCAACAAAGAGAAAAGCTGCAATTCCAAACCATTCAAAAATAAAAAGATGCGATACAGCTGCACCAATTTTACCTAGCCAATTTTCTACTAAAATATCTGTATTAGAGAAATACTCATTAAATGGGAGTTCAACTTTACTTTGATCGGCTTTCCAAGTGAAGAGAAAAGAGGTGAATGCTATGAGTAGGTATGCAGAAAAAAGAATAAATAGCAAACCAACAATTTGTTGGGTTTTCTCACTTTTAATCCACTCTTTGGCTTTAGTAAACCTAGATTTTATAGAAAGCTTACCGCTCCGCTTAGCTTTATTGGTAGCTTGTTTCTTTTTGCTGCCTTTGCTTGCTTCTTTTTCAATTTCAGATTTAAAACGGTTGCGACTCATTTATTTCCACCCTTGTGATGATACGATTTACAATTATACAAAAGTAAAGCCGTTTACACATTAATGAAAACGGCTATTGAATAGTTTTTAACAGTTATTCTTTTATAATCCTCCGCCAAACATCTTTTGAAATTCCTCAAGTGTTTTTACAGTGTAGCCTTCAGGAACCTCCATACTTATGTCAATACTTTTCTCTGCAACACTTTTTGCAGTGGTAATATGTGTCATCATTTCAGTATTCATAATTATTTGAAGTGGAAAACCGTCAATTTGATTAACTTGATCAGAAACAGCCATGCTTGGTAATTCGTTGGTATAATAAACAGTTAAATCTGCCTCAGATGTTTTAATAATAGCCTTTTTACAGTTGTAGCCCAGAATTACTTTCTCTTCATCTAAGTATTCTATATCAAGAGCTTCTTCTTGCTCTTTTCTACTATTTTCAAAATCTTCTTTTGTCGTTTTAATGGCTAGCTTTTGACCCATAATATTAATCAATACCAACGATTCATTTGTCTTATTATTGGTAATTGAAACTTGGTCTCCTGCTATAGAGGGCTGGATTGTTTTAGAGAATTCTCCTTTAATTTGAGTAGTCATTTTCTTAGGCAGCATACTTTCTTGTGCTTTTAATTCTGGAGCCATATCTTCATATGTAATTTCATACTCTATTTGACCTTCAAAGTTTTTTTGAGCAAAAACACTGCCTATAAATAAAAGAGTAGTCAATAAAAGGAGGATGTTTTTCATTTCTTTTAGTTTGATTAATGTGTTTAATTATTAAGTGTCGCAAAATTAAATAATTCCAATTTATAAACTTCTGTTGTTCGCAGTTTATTACACCTTTTTTTTCAGTTAAAAAGGTATCGTAAGCTTGTTATTGAATCATTTTAAAGATCGACTCCATTTCTAATTTTAATGTATCTGGATCAATTAACTTATAATCGGACTCAAGCTCTAGTTTTTTCTCATCAACTTGCATTTGCGTAACTTTATTAGCAGTAAACTGCATGCGTGTATTGTAATTAATAGCTTCATATTCCATCAGCACACCTTTTATGCTTTCAAAGGGTGTTAATCGGTTTGGATTCTCAATTTCGATATCATCCGTATAGTATAACTTAAAAGACCAACTGCTATCCGCTTGCGGGACTGTTACTACTATTTCTTTACACACATAACCAGCAATCTCTTTTGTGTTGTCTGTATATTCAAGTTCCATTTTGCTAAACTGCGGACTTATTTTTGAAATATCATCACTATCTAGGTTGCTGGCATACTTTTTATTAAGCAACTTCATGCTGTGAATTAGTTTGTTGTTTTTTTTATTTGAAATAATAGAGGTTTTGAATAAACCCATACTTGCCTCTATGTCTGTTCGAAAACTCCCATTGGCAAAGGTAGTCGTCATTTGACTAGACATCATTCCTAGAAGGTAATTGTCTTTTCTTATATCAGGATAAGAGATGGTGTATACAATTGCTCCTTCGTCAACTGTTTGCTTAAACACCCCTGTTTCACAAGATGAGAATGCAAGTATACAACAGGTATATATACATAGCAGTAATCGACTTTTTTGCATTAAATGTATTGTAAGTGAATTGCTTAAATAAACTTAGAAGTTGGCAAATATATAAACAATAATGTTATTAATCTTGCTTAGTGTATTGGAATTGCTATTTAAGCGCACTATCAATTAATATATGTAGCTTTCTAACTGTTTTCTTTGGCTTGTCAAAGCAAATACTTTTTGGATTGTTGGTACTTTTGATTTTGAATTAGATATGTGAATTATGAAAGGCATTAAACTAGTTGAAATACGTTCAGAAATTGGAGCAGGAACTAGAGGCGCCAGTCTTGGGATAGATGCACTTAGAGTTGCATCTCTAAACGCAGGAAGTGATTTCTTTAATCGCTATAAATGTGAAAAAGTAAAAGATCAAAATCATTTGTTGTTTGAAGCTATTAAGACCCCTTCAGCTCCTAGAATTGAAGGAGTACGTAAAGTTTACGAAGATTTATCTAAAGTGGTAAAAAGCTGTTTGGATGAAGGTTACTTTCCATTGATTTTAGGTGCAGATCATGCATCTGCTGGAGGAACAATTGCAGCTTTGAAAATGAAATATCCAGAAAAAAGAATTGGGGTTATTTGGATTGATGCACATGGTGACTTGCATTCTCCTTATACATCTCCTTCCGGAAATGTACATGGAATGCCTTTGGCTACTGCACTCAATGAAGATAATTTAGAAAATAAAGTGAAAGAAGTTGAACAAGCAGCGATTGAACAATGGAATGCGATGAAAAACATTGGAGGTATAGCACCAAAAATTTTAGCTGAAGATTTGATTTTTTTCGGAGTGAGAGATACTGAAGGACCTGAGAAAGCCTTGATGAAAAAACACAATATTAAAAACTATACAGTTGAAGCTTGTCGAGCTGAAGGGGTTGATGTGAAAGTAAAGGCAGCTTTAACAAATTTGAAAAAGTGCGACTTATTATACATTTCATTTGATGTAGATAGCTTAGATAGTGAAAGAGTTTCTGCAGGAACAGGAACTCCAGTGCCGAACGGCTTTATGCCTGATGAAGTAAATGGTATTATTCAAGGCATTGTCTCCAGCGGTAAGCTAATTTGTTTTGAAATGGTAGAAGTAAATCCAACTTTAGACAAAAAAGGAAATAAGATGGCAGAAACAGCCTTTAAAATATTAGACAAGACTGCAAAAAGTATTGAAAAACATTTAGATTAAATAATGAATAAATTAGAAGAAAAATTAACTACAGCAATGCTTGAAGCAATTTCAAGTCTTTATCAATCAGAAATTACTGGAGAACAAATACAGTTTCAACAAACTAAAAAAGAGTTTGTGGGCGACATTACAGTTGTTGTATTTCCCTTCTTGCGAATTTCTAAGAAGTCGCCTGAAGTTACGGCAGAAGAAATTGGAGCGTATTTGCTTCGCGAGAATAATTTCTTGAAAGGATACAATGTAATTAAAGGGTTTTTGAATTTAGAAGTGGAGAACTTCTTTTGGTTAGACTTCCTCCAGTCAATGGTTGCAACGGAAAAATATGGCTTTGCTTCGGCTAACTCAAAAGCGCCTTTAATGGTTGAATATTCATCGCCCAACACCAACAAACCCCTTCACCTCGGACATTTGCGAAATAATTTTTTAGGACAGGCTGTAGCTAATATCCTGGCCGCAAATGGACATAAAGTAATTAAAGTTCAGATTATTAACGATAGGGGAATACACATTTGTAAATCAATGTTGGCATGGCAAAGGTTTGGAAATGGAGAAACACCAGAGACTACCAATGAAAAAGGCGATCATTTGGTGGGGAAATATTATGTGCGTTTTGATGTGGAATATAAAAAGGAGATTGCCAGTTTAATACAAGAGGGAGCGGATGAGGAAACTGCCAAAAAAGAAGCTCCTATAATGAAAGAAGCACAAGAAATGCTGTTAAAATGGGAGAATGGAGATGAGGAAGTGCGAGAGCTTTGGGAAATGATGAACCAATGGGTATATGATGGTTTTGAAAAAACTTATCAAACAATGGGGGTAGGTTTTGATAAACTTTATTACGAATCAGATACCTATATACTGGGCAAAGAAAAAGTGTTGGAGCATGAAAAAAACGAACTTTTTTATCGAAAAGAAGATGGTTCACTTTGGATTGATTTATCCGCTGAGAAACTCGACGATAAGTTGCTTTTAAGAGCAGACGGAACCTCTGTATACATGACCCAAGATTTGGGGACTGCCATCATACGAGAAGAAGAATTTTCTTGCGAGAAGTATTATTATGTTGTAGGTAATGAGCAGGATTATCACTTTAAATTGCTGAAAATAATCTTGCAAAAAATGGACTACCCTTGGGCTGCAGGTATTGAGCACTTGTCTTATGGAATGGTAGATCTTCCATCAGGTAAAATGAAATCTCGTGAAGGAACTGTAGTAGATGCAGATGATTTGATGGAAGAAATGAAGCAAACAGCAGCGACAATTTCAAAAGATTTGGGTAAAGTTGAAGCATTAGAAGAAGCTGAAAAAGAAGAATTGTTTTCCACAATTGGATTAGGGGCATTGAAGTACTACATTCTCAAAGTTGACCCTAAAAAGAGCATTCTCTTTGATCCTGAAGATTCAGTTGACTTTAATGGAAATACAGGGCCATTTATTCAGTATGCACACGCTCGAATTCAGTCTATTTTGCGCAAGGCTGGAGTAGGAGAGGCGAAGAAGATTGAAGGCGATATTGCCATAACCCCTGAGGATGTGGAGTTGCTTAAACTGCTGTATCAATTTCCCACAATTGTAAAAGAGGCCGGTATTCAAACAAGCCCTGCACTTATTGCCAATTATGTTTAT
>Ga0209075_1002164_pt1 | contig 17596 bp, 9 predicted proteins | sample Stecom2011_FD_187523 | JGI IMG/M metagenome (GOLD analysis project Ga0209075, IMG submission 187523) | Agricultural soil microbial communities from Utah to study Nitrogen management - Steer compost 2011 (SPAdes) (version 2) | ecosystem: Environmental > Terrestrial > Soil > Agricultural land...
ATATTCGCTATTGAGATAATATCTGAAAATACTCCAGCTGCAGTAACGCTTGCACCTGCTCCATAGCCCTTTATTACCATAGGATACTCGTTATAACGTTCTGTAGAAATCATTATAATATTATTGCTTCCTTCCAAATCATAAAAGGGGTGACCGCTTTCAACTTCACGTAGTCCCACTTCACACTCACCTTTGTTATATGACGCTACAAAACGAAGTTTTTTTTCCTCTTTGGCAAGTTCTTTACGGCGTTCTTCAAAAGATGCATCCATTTCATGTATAGTCTTCCAAAACTCCTCAAGAGTACCATCGAAATATTTCTGTGGAATAAATAGATTTTTATTAACATCAGATTGATTTACCACTGCTCCGGCCTCACGTGACAGAATAACTAGTTTTCGAGTAACATCCAAGCCACTCAAATCAATACGGGGGTCTGGCTCTGCAAACTGTGCATCAACCGCCAATTTAATTGCCTTACTAAAAGGCACATCTTCGCTTAATGTGTTGAATATAAAGTTCAAAGTCCCCGATAGAACAGCTTCTAATTTTACTATTTTATCACCTGAGTTAATTAGAGAGTTCATTGTATTGATGATAGGTAAGCCTGCCCCTACATTTGTTTCGAAGAGAAATTTCACACCTGCCTTTCGAGCAGTATCTTTCAAATTGCTATAGTTCTCATAATCAGATGATGCTGCAATCTTGTTTGCTGTTACAACAGAGATGTTCTTAGCCATCAATTCACTATATATTTTAGCTATGTCGTTGCTGGCTGTGCAATCAACAAAGACAGAGTTGAAGATATTCATTTTCAGAATTTCGTCACGAATATAATCGGGAGAACTCTTAGCTCCTCTCTCCATCAAAACATCATAATAGCCTTCAAGAGGAATTCCTTCGCGTGTAAAAAGAGCCTTTCTACCGTTGGCTATCCCAACGATATTTATTCTCAGCTTGTTTTGATCTTTTAGAGTAGACTGCTGTAAGCGTATTTGTTCAAGTAATTTGCTTCCTACAGTGCCAATTCCTATAATAAACAGGTTTAGTTCTTGATATGGAGACAGGAAGAATGAGTCATGAATAACATTCAGAGCTTTCTTTAAATCAGATTTTGAAATTACGCATGAAATGTTTGTTTCACCAGCACCCTGTGCCAATGAAACTATACTGATACCATTTCTTCCAAGAGCACCAAAAAACTTACCTGCTATACCAGGTACATGCTTCATGTTTTGGCCCACAATTGCAATTGTTGCCAAATCGTACTCCACAATAACTTCGTTAATGCTTCCCATACCAATTTCATAGGCAAACTCTTTGTTCAGCACCTTTTGCGAAAGCTTTGCATCCTGAGCCCTGACACCAACAGATGTGCTATTCTCAGAAGAAGCCTGTGAAACAATAAACACACTAATCCCATTGTCAGCAAGTGCCGAAAAGATACGCTTATTTACACCAATAACACCTACCATTCCAAGCCCTGTTATAGTTATAAGAGCCGTGTCGTTAATAGAAGATATACCTTTTATTATTTTACCGTCTCTAGTAGGTTTAATATCTTTAATGAGCGTTCCTTTAGACTCTGGGCTGAATGTATTTCTTATATAAATTGGAATGTTTTTGTGGTATACCGGAAAAATTGTTGGGGGATATATAACTTTTGCTCCGAAGTTAGAAAGTTCGATTGCCTCTGTAAAAGATAGTTCGTCGATTACATATGCTGAGTTAATAATTTTAGGGTCAGCTGTCATAAAACCATCCACATCGGTCCATATCTCCAACATCGAAGCATTCATAGCCGCTGCAATAATTGCTGCTGTATAATCAGAACCACCCCTGCCAATATTTGTGATATCATTCTCCTCGATGCTCGAGGAAATAAACCCTGGAACTATAGCCACACTTGGAGGAGGCATTTCAGAGAATGTCTTTTTTATAAGTTCGTTAGAACGATTAAGATCAGGTATATGACTATTGAACTGTTTGTTCGTTTTAATGAATTTTGTAGAATCATATAATTGAGAACCTACAATCATTTTGCTAACAATAAGTGACGATAGTCGTTCTCCATAACTTACAATCTTATCAGAAGTCTTTTGTGACAGGTCGCCAATCAAGTAAACACCGCGTAAGATATTATGAAGCTCCTCAAAGAGCTGTTCAGATTTTATTGTAGTAACCTCTTTAGCCTCAATAGACGTTATTGTTTTCTCAATAACATTACGATGTCGGTCTACCATTTCGTCTAACACCGATTTATAGTCTGAATTGCTGTTCAATGCAAAATCTGCAGCAAGTAGTAACCTGTCAGTAATGCCGTCTAAAGCAGAAACAACAACAATAACAGGTTCATTTTCACTCTCAATTATTTTCTTGACCAATTGTAAACTATCGGGGTTACCTACAGAGGTACCTCCAAATTTCATTACTTTCATCTGATTATTACTTATACCGTCTAAAACGGCCGTTTTTAATAAAAATGTTGATTCTTAATGCTATAACCGAACGGTTAGCTTAAAAAGCAGTGTATGCTTACTGATGTGAAAATTTACATAACCCCCCAAGGGGTCATCGTCATTGAAGTAGTAAAATATGATGAATACAATCTCTGCATCTCAAGCATTTAAATGTAAATTTGTTGCAAAGTTATAGTAATAATTGATAAAGTGAAATGTTTTACGACTTTTATTTATGTTTTTGGTATTTTCTTTATCATTGTTTCAATAATCGTTTAATTTGAAGTCACTTCTCATTTTCTTTTATTCAGTTTATTAAGTTTCCAAATAGTATTGCATTTACAAAGGTGCGACTTGTTCCGTGCCATATTCCTCTAAAAAGTGGGTTATCTGCAAATTGTATAACACTACCTCTTCCTAATCCATTTGCATTAATAAATGCTGATTTGGTGAGTTGTTCAAGATTTTCTGAAGATATAAATCCATTAAGAAGAGGGTCATCACTGTAAACTGCTATACTATTTTGTGTTTTGGAAATAAAAAGAGTGCTTTCTCTTATTACTGGCAACAAATCAGAGGTTAGTCCAAATGCAATTGGATTTGTTAGATCTACCTTTGTCATAAAAACTGAAGTTGGTTGTCTTTTAGGTCTACTTCTACTAGAACTATCATTCAGAGCCACAATATTTTCTGTCGAGAAACTATTGTTTATTGCCCATCGAGATGCTCCATTGACTGTAATTAATGTTCCTCCGGCTTTAATCCAGCTTTTAAGTTCTTCTAGCTGTGCTTCATTAAGAAAATCGTAACTACCACTCACAAATACAATTCTGTTGAATTCATTGAGAGGCACACGTCTCAGATTTTCTGAATTAACCCTCGTAAGTGGATATTGTAGTTGCTGATCAAACAAGTGCCATACTTCCCCTGCCTCAGTAGAAGAAACATCTGCTCCGGTAACAATTAAAACCTTTGGTCTTTCAATATTCTTAAATGAGTTGCTGCCTAAATCAACCCCTTTAGAATTGACACCTGTATTAACTGGTATAATCTCAACACTATTTTGAGATGAGAGTTCTTTAAGTGATTCATACAGTTCATCAGAACTAATATTTTGAGTCCTAACAGGGATTAGTAAACTGCCATATGAGAAATTCAACTCATCTTGTTGGTGATTTAGTGAGAATAGTTTTGTAGCTGTTTTTACCTTTATATCCTTCTCCAAAAGGTGTAATAAAAATTGCTGACTTGCAGAATTACGAAAGTCAACCAGATATGCGTAATTCGATTGTTGGAGTCTATTATTGGCTACTTCCGGAATTGATTCAATTCTCTTTCCACGATTCACAGAGTTAGTTACACCATAAGAGAGTCCGGTTGAATACGCAAGAGAGAAACCTGCACCATATCCTAATTTGCTTTCATCAACAAAATCAGTTTTATCATCAAATATTATTCCAACAAGTGCACTGTTGGGTTGTCCGGCCGGGATAATATACGACTTACCACCGTAATAGGTAATACTATCTATCACTATGTCATTTTTATTCTCGTAAACCTCTAATCTGTGAGCAAGAAGCAGGTCGAGAAACTCATATAAACGATATGTATCGTATTTATCTCCAATGATATACGACCTACTTTTGTCAACTCCAGGTGACGGTTTAGTGAAAAAATCATACTGTAAATCAAATAGGGCAGTCTTGTTTCCATGAGCAGCATCAACTGTTGCTATTGTAGTAACTAGTTGATTACGAATGGTAAAAGGGAGTGTGATTAATCCATTATCAGACTCCTGTACCAAGCCACGTGAAGATCCTTGTTCAAACAGAATACCTACACCACCATTAAAATCAGGATAAGTGGAGCCAAAGTTGGGGTTTTTATTATCGTATGACTCTTTAGTGTAGTAAAAGGAACCAATTTCATTAAGGGCATTTGCAAAATATTCGGCAAAGAGCCGGTTAAGCTTATAATTAGATTGCGGAACAAGGTGACTTTCATTACCATCCGGGTCTGTTGGTTCAAAAAAGAATGTGCTATTAGTTCCCATCTCATGATGATCTGCCTGTACGTGTGGCAACCAGTCTTGATACAACGAAACCCTCGCCCTGCTTTCGGGATGAACTATATTTACCCAATCTCTATTAAGGTCAAACCAATAATGATTGCCACGTCCTCTTGGCCATCCTTCGCTGTGTTCTCTGTCGTATTGAGAAGTATTATGTCTATTGAAACTAACATTCGAATTCACCCACGATGCAAATCTTTCTTGTCCATCAGGGTTACGTACCGGATCAATAAAAATGATACTCTCATCTAATTGTTTAACAACACTTTCATCTATTGCTGCTGTATAGTAAAATGCAGAGAATAGCGATGCCTCCGAAGCTGAAATCTCGTTGCCATGTACCGTATTTCCAAGAAATATTATTAGTGGACTATTTACTTTTAATCCTTTTCTTACGTCCTGTCGCAGTGCTTTAATACTATTTAAATTGCGAAGATTTTCTGGAGATGATATAGCCAATACGTATATCGGCCTACTTTCATGACTTTTACCTATCTCAATTAATTCTGTCCTATCAGATAGTTCATCTAGCTTTTTATAATATTCATTTATTTTGCTATGCTCTGTAATTCTGCTTCCTATAGCATATCCTAAAAACTCTTCAGGAGTAGGTATTCTTGAATCGAAACTAACATCTCCAGAGAAATAATATTTTAAATCATCTGCTTTTATGTCTACAAAGATTAGCACTACAGAAGTTATTAAAAGTGATAAAATACGTTTCATATGAGTAATTTATTCTTTATTATTTGATATACAACACCCCTAAACATATACAAGTATATGTTTTAAGTAGTTGAATATTAAGAGTATATAATTAGGTTAGTTTAAAAGGTCATTTAAAGTATTATGCAAATCCTCACCTTTAAGATTTTTTGCAACAATGACACCATTTTCATCAATCAGGAAGTTAGATGGAATAGCTCTTACTCCATAAAGTTTTGCCGGTTCACTATCCCATAACAGTAGATCCGAAACATTCGTCCAAACCAGTCCATCCTTCTCTATAGCAGCCAACCAACTATCTCTACTGCTATCAAGCGATATTGCAAAGATGTCAAATCCTTTATCCTTATATTCTTCATAAGCTTTTACAATATTGGGGTTTTCCCTTCTGCACGGTCCACACCACGAAGCCCAGAAGTCAAGTAACAAATATTTACTCTTACCTATATGATTAGAAAACTCCACTGCATTACCTTCGGTGTCATCTGCCACAAAATTGGGAGCCTCATTTCCAACTGCCACACCCTCAAGAGTCGGTATTAACTCTTCCAGAACTTCAACATACGGTGTATTCAATAATGATGAATCCAGAAGATCTATATTAGATCTTATCTCTTCTGGGGAGAGACGATATGAATAGTCGCGATAAAGAGCATAAGCCGATACCAACGACGATGGATGTTTCTTAATAAAAGAGTCAATTTCTACATTTCTTTCACTTTTATATTCCACAAACAAATTATGTAGGTCAGAACCCTCAACCTTTGTATTTCTGTAATAATTAGCAGAGTCAAGCATAACAGAAGTCCTATTTTCATCCAAAAACAAAAGAAACGAGGTTCTAGTAGTATCCAGCGATAGTCCATATATCTCAGGTAACTCAACATTTGTAGAGAAACTGAATTCACCATCAACTATCTCCGACGAATCGATAACGTAAAACGACTTATTACGAAACTTCTGCAAATACACTGTTCCATTCTCAACACCTTCTACATTACCCGAAACCAGTACGTTCTTATCCTCCTTTTGAGTACAAGAAATTGCAATTATTGCAACTATCAGAAAGAATAAATTTTTCTTCATATTTTTCTATTTTAGTATTATTTTCTTATAAATTGTCATTGTTATTTACTTCATTGAGTGGAATTGGGAAAAGAAAATATTTACTGTTTGGAACTAGAGCTGATCCATCAGGAAACCTTGTAATCCAATGACCTCTAACCGTTACAGTTTTACCCTCATCATCCACAAATGTATGTGTCGATTCTTTACGATCTGGTGCAGTTTGCAGACGTAGGATATCGTATAAACGAAAACCTTCACCCCATAGTTCACGCCTGCGTTCCAGCAAAATCTCATCTAATATACTCACATTATTAAAATCAGATGCAGTGAGCTCAGGTAAATTTCTATTTACACGCAATTCATTAAGAGTTTGTACCGCATCTTCAGTATTATTCAATCTAGCCTGCGCTTCAGCTTCAATCAGAATCATTTCCGATGAGCGCATTAATACAATATGTCCATCATGATTGGGGTACTTATTTCTGAATTTCTTATACCTATAATGTGCATATAAAGCTTCTGCTGGCTGAGTTGCAACTTCGAAAAGAGATTTTCTTATATCACCATCTTCAAAAAGATCTACAAAGTTAGGATCAGGAATTATACTATTGTAACCATAATATAGATTAGTTCCATTAGCATCTGTGGTGTAAGGTGTTGTTTCTAAATATGCTAAATATGATGCGCCACCTCTATTCTGAGTCTGTGTTTGCGGGTGTCCCCAAATCCATTCTCTATTACTCACATCATTAAATCCTTCTCCATATTGACCAGGAGACATAATCTCATAACCCTCACGAGCTTTGGCTGAGTATTCTGCAGCTAGCTCCCAGTTTTCAAGCGTTAAATATGCACGTGCAAAGAGTCCATAAACAACATTTATGTTAGGACGATTTTTTACAGAACGTTCAAAACCATTCAGTAAGCTCTCACCCTCTTTAAGATCGTCTATAATAAGTTCATAAATCGCACTAACAGTAGATAAAGGGTTAGGAACAGTGCCTGGATTAGTGGGAGTGGTATACACCGGCACTGCTAGAGCATTTGGGTCTTTTGAGTATGTAAATTGATACTGACGCACCAGATTCAGGTAATTATAAGCACGCAATGCATAGGCCTGACCTTTTAGGTGTTTTAATCTCTGGCTGCTATTTGCATCTATTTCGATATTTGCAATGATATTATTTGCATGATCAATAGAAGTGTATTGTAAAGTCCAAAAAAACAGAGCACGTCTGGTTGTATTATCAAATGGGTCACGGTAAGGGTATGAATCACGATATCCATATCGCCCATCACGGGCAAAAGCATCTTCTCCCATCACCTCATGTGTAAGAAAAATAGTAGGCAAACCAGGATTGTCCTGTGATGTGCTGTTTTCCATTAAAAAACGCATTGCACCATTAACAAATGCATCGATGTTATTCTCCGATGAAAAAACCTCAGAAGTCGAAATCTGAGTAGGCGGAGTAGTTTCGAAGAAAGCATCATTGCATGAAACTAACAGAGTCAATGCAATTAGTGTAAATATTTTTTTTAGCTTCATAATTATTTCATTTTAAAATTAGAATGATACATTAATACCCACAGAGTACGACTTCTGTGCAGGGTATCGGTAATAAGTAGATCCTGTTACTGTCTGCTCGGGGTCCAATCCTTTATGTCCAAAGAATGTTAGAATATTATCACCTGTTATATGCAGTTTCACATCACTTAAATTCCAGTTAGATATTAATTGAGATGGTAATGAATATGAAAAAACAATATTTTTTAGCCTTGCATACGTTGCATCATATAAAAACCTTGTAGAAGGTATAGTGTTCCATGGATCGGATACATACGAAAGGCGAGGGAAGTTTGTGTCACGGTTTTCAGGAGTCCAACGTGATAAGGCTTCATCCGACCAGTTTCTACCGGGAGCATAACCCAAATGCATTATCATAGGCTGATCTCCGTCAAATATCTTACCCCCTACACTGAAGGAGAATAGAAATGATAGCTCAAAGTTCTTATAAGATAGGTAGTTGTTCAACCCTCCATAGAAATCAGGAAGTGAACTTCCCTGGAAGTAATGCGTTGCCTCTGTCTGATTCTCAGTAGTAGTTTTGCCACTTATATTACCATTTTCATCAACAATATCCTTGTACCATGTAGCGTTTCCATTTTCAGGATTCACACCTGCCCACTCTTTAATATAAAAATCAAATATAGAGCCACCTTCAACCATCTTTTTAGTATTTCCATACTGGCCAATAGATCCTGTAAGTATCTCCTCTTGTGGCAACTTGGTTATTTTGTTTGTGTAATGACCGAAATTAAGACTTACATCCCAACTAAAATTCCTATTTCTAATAGGAGTCCCGGTTATTTGCCCATCAATTCCTCTGTTGCTCAACGAGCCAATATTTGCATTTATGCCACTATAACCTGTTGAAGGAGAAAGGGGCCTCTCAAAGAGCAAATCTTTCGATTGTCTGTTGTATACATCAATCTGAGCAATCAGCCTGTTCTCAAAAAGAGATATGTCAGCACCAATATTGAAGTTTAGATTTGTCTCCCACTTAAGTTCAGGAGTCGGCAAATCCGATGGTAGGAGCCCAAGCATATCAAGGCTATTATAAATTGTATAAAAACCTCCATAGGCGTAGTTACCAACGTTATCGTTGCCTTGAGCACCATAGCTAAAACGAAGGTTTAGATTGTCAATATCTCTTACATCTTTTAAGAAATTCTCTTTTTTAAGGTTCCAGGAAGCACCCACCGACCAAAAATTACCCCATCTCGACTCTTTGCTAAATCTTGAAGAACCATCTCGTCTGTAACTAGCAGAGAAATGATATCGATCAAGATAATTATAATCTACTTTACTTAACCAGCTTGCCAATCTGTAATTATCTGAAGTACCCACAAATGTGCCAATTGTAGATCCGGCAGAGGGTTCGGTCTTTCCTAAAACCTGAAAGCCTGTTCGTGTACCTGATAATGATGAGATGTTGTTTACGTAAATCTCTGGTCCGGCAAGTAGATTAAAAGAGTGTTTATTGGCAAGGTTAAGAGAATAATCTACAAAACTGTTAACAGTATAGTTGAGTGTTCTGCTTGAGCCTCTGCTAGCCGATCCTGCACCCTCTGATATAACGCCGGTGCTATAGTAAGAATGAGAATAAGAGTGAGAATTCCATGATCTGTAATCAGCACTTGCAGTAGTTCTAAGTAGCAATCCCTGTAAAAAAGTTATAATCATATTTGTACTCAGTAAAACTGCTTCAGTTTTACTGCCTGAGATTGCATGTTCAGCGCTGCCAAGGATATTTGCACCACTCACAGCTGTAGTTGGTCTCCAAATGCCATAATCCCATTTTTTATTACCTTCTGCATCCAGAACGTAGCTCCCATCAGGGTTTCGCTCATAAACTGGATAAATATTTGATATCAATCTTTGGAAATTTGCAAAATTACCTGTGTTACTATCACTCTGTGTAGGAGATTTTTGATAGCTCGATGATAATGATGCGTTTGCACCTGCTTCAAACCAATTATTCACTTTTGACTGAATGTTTGTGCGAAGATTTATTCTTTCAAACTCAGATGTTCTTATCCATCCCTCCTCATTCAGATATCCTCCCGAAACGAAGTATCTTGTATTTTCACTACCTCCGCTAATGCTCAAGTCATACTGCTGGCGTAAACCAGTGCGTGATATGGCCTTACTCCAATCGTCGTTCCAAAGAGGTGTTGCACCAGATATTAAATTACCATCAGTACCCACGGGAACCGGATACTGCGGTCCGTAAATATTTACTTTAAGTGCTCCATCAACTAGATAGCTGCTAGCATATTCAGCAGCTTCAGCCGCCGTTTTACCCTGATCCATCTGAGTGTTTCTAATTGCTTCCCACTGTAGTTCATAATAATCATCTGCCGAGAGATATGAATAATCTTTTACGGCACGACTTGTGAATCCAATACTTGAAGAAAAGTTGACTACAGGCTTGGAGTTGAGGCTACCCGACTTAGTTGTTATTACAATTACTCCATTAGCTCCTCTTGAACCATAGAGTGCACTTGCCGAAGCATCTTTTAGTATTGAAATCGACTGGATATCTTTTCCACTAATTTGATTTGGGTTTGCTCCCGGCACTCCATCAACAACAAAGAGGGGTGAAGTAGAAGCATTAACAGATCCTATTCCACGTATATAAAGAGAAGCATCACTACCAGGTTGACCGGCAGCAGAAACCGACTGCAAACCAGGTACAACACCTTGTAGCGCTTTGCCTACAGAGGTTATCTCAAGTTTATCCAACTCCTTGCTACCTACAACTGCTACAGATCCGGTGTAACTCGACTTTTTAGCTGTTCCATAGCCTACAACCACCACTTCGTCCAAAAAGTTAATATCCTCTGTTAAAGTAATATTTACATGCTCATCAGCTTCATATACATCAATCTCTTCTGATCTGAATCCAAGAAAAGAAATAGTAAGGGTTAGTGGCAGTGCCTGATCTGTATTAATACTAAAATTACCATCAATATCGGTAGTTGTGCCTGATGAGGTTGATTTAATAAAAACAGTTACACCCGGAATGGGCTCATTGGTTCTGTCAACAACCGTTCCGCTTATAACCTCTTGAGCATAAGCCTTGAAATTAAATAAAAGGAGAATTAATAAAACGTAAACAGCCCTTTTTAAATACAAGAACAGTTGGTTGTTCTTGAAAAAAAACAATATATTTGTCATATTCTATTTTATTTAGATATAGGCACTCCCGTATCCTTCTGCAATTGGTTAATGGGAGTGCTTATACTTTTTTGTTAATTATTTGCCAGTTGTTCATACTCCGCTCTTAAAAATCCAAATTCACGGTTATATATTTGTCCCTCAGATGATACCCATTCAATAAACTTATCTGCTTCTTTATTTTCACTTTCAGAGATAAAACCAATATTTTCTATAGGTATAAGAGGTATTTTTTCGTTTTCCAGAAGTGTAATTGTTTTATCCACATCAGCTTCATTTAGCAGTTCTCTATGCTCCTTTTTTATGTCCAAAGGAATTAAGGCAATACCATCTTTGATGTTACGAGTCTTAATATCAAATATATAGCTAAGATTGTTGAAAGTGATTCCTTCATTATCTTTTTGAATTGCGTTAATAAGAAATATATCGTCTCCAGAAATTTTTCTACCTCTTAAATCTGCTTTTAAATATCCAAAATGAGATGCAAATGCCTCTGCAAATGAGTCAGAATTATTACCCGAATAGATCGTTATGTCATATTTAGACTCTTTTGTTGAATCCCAAATCTCCTCTAGTTCTCCGTTTTCGAAGAAAAGCTCTTTTATAGCCTTACTATTTAATCTCTTTTTGCTTAGTTCTTTTAAATATGGATTTTCGGCATTAGTAATTGGCAATAGTGCAAACCTACCCGCGTTAGTGAGATTATTCACTTTGCTGAAAGTTTTATCACTGTGTAAATAACTCACTAAGCTTAAGTCGGCCTTTTCTCCTTTAGTTTTACTTTTTAGAAAAACTATTTCAACATCCGGGTTCAATTTTTCATATTCATATGCCCATTTCTCTAATAATGGAATAGCAAACCTGTTGCTTTCAATGGTTATAACCTCTTTTCTATCTGTAGTCTTAATTGATTCTGCGCTAACTTTTGTAATTGTGCCTGCAGTTATCAAAAGAAAAACTGTAAACTGAATTAACCTAAAACTTTTCATTGTGATTTTCTTTATTAATTTATACAAAAAAACTCTCCCGATTCTGTATCGGGAGAGTTTTTATCAATTTATTCAATTACTGATGTTTTTATACTTTTCCGATACAACAATTTCTTATGGTCATACACATGTCCATTGCACAGCAACACATTTTTGTTGTTGTTTTTTGCTTAGGAAATATATCTTGTGATAATACTTTCACTGTAATATAATTTTAACTTTTATAGGATATGTTTACTTCTGTTATGGCAGCAAAGATAAATTATATTTTTTCAGACAAACAAAAAAATGTAAGAAAAAATTGCGTTTTGATTTCAAAATACCACAAACGTGGTATGCTTTACTTAGAGTTTGAAGGCAAACTTGTTGCTTTTATGTTTTTTAAATGTCACTATTAAACGGTTATATGTAGTGTTTGTTTTTATTTAATTTTGTTTGAGATTTTAAAGGACAAATTTAATTCATCTTCACCATTCTTTTCTTTGAATATTTAGTCTGAATAGCGTAAGTTTGTATAGCTGTTTTTAAATGTAGATAGTTGTAACACCTCTCAATTTATTAATAAATAATTATATATGATTTTTAATATTTATCAAACCAAATACAAAGGTTTATTCAGTTTCAAGGTCTATTTTTTGCTAGTATTTATTTTGTTATCATCAATGTCCTGTTCTCAGGAGGAGAAATATTTTGATAATCCCGTTATTCGGGGAGATCTTGCCGATCCAACAGTTATAAGAGTGGATGATACGTATTATGTTACTACAACATCATCAGAGTGGGCTCCATTTTATCCTATATTTACTTCAAAAGATTTAATAAATTGGGAACAGAAAGGACATATTTTCGATGAAAAACCAGAATGGACCTCACACTCATTTTGGGCACCCGAATTGTATTATAGAAATAATACAATGTTCTGCTACTATACAGCAAGAAGAAGTTCAGATAATGTATCCTTTATTGGTGTAGCTACTTCTGAAGGCACCTCGCTCAACTTTATTGACCATGGTCCCATTGTTGAGTTAGGAACTGAAGCAATCGATGCATTTATTTATGAAGATAATGGCGAGTTATATATAACCTGGAAGGCATACGGATTAGATGATCGACCAATTGAGATACTTGGCAGCAGATTATCAGATGATGGGTTGAAGCTGATTGGTGAGCCTTTTTCTCTATTAAGAGATGATGAACATATTGGTATGGAAGGTCAATATCATTTTAAGAAAGGTGATTATTATTATATTATTTACTCTGCGATGAGTTGTTGCGGTCCCTCTAGTGATTACGACGTAAGGGTTGCCAGATCAAAGAACTTCAAAGGTCCCTATGAATTCTACAACGAGAATCCCATTCTTTCGGGTGGAGGAGCCGAATACCAGTCTTGTGGTCACGGTACTGTTGTAGATACACCAGATGGAAGAATGTTTTATCTAAGTCATGGATACCAGTCGGGTGATGAGTTTTATCTTGGAAGACAGGTTATACTTCATGAACTGGTTATGAACAACGATGATTGGGTAGAATTTAAGACTGGTAAATTTGCTGTAAACAGGCAAACTGTACCTTTTGCCGGCACCGAACAGAATAGTGTTTCAAATTTCAGAGATGAGTTTTTAGATAATAAGATGAAAGTAGACTGGACATGGAACTATCCATTTTCTGAAGCTGATTTTTCTGTAGGAAATGGAGAGCTATCTTTATCCGGAAATTTAATGGAAGGTAATAGTAATGGAACTGTGCTATGTCTTCGCCCCCAAACAGTAAATTATAGCTATCAAACCACGATTAAGAATACGAATGCCAGTTTTAAAGGTTTAACAATGTATGGCGATGATAGAAATATGGTTGCAATAGGTATAAAAGATAATATTATTGAGGTTAAGATGGTTAGAGATGGTTCAGAAACCATTCTTTATACAACCGATTTTGAAAATGAATATCCCTATTTTAAGATAGAAGTAGAGAGAGGTCGATTTTTATCTTTATACTTTAGTTCAGATGGTGAAAACTGGAACCCTGCAAATGATAATGCACTTGATGCTTCCTACCTTGTGAGATGGGATAGAGTAGCACGACCTGGAATGATTCATATAGGAAATAGCGATGAGCCTGCTATTTTTAAATATTTCGAGATTATACATCTTTAAAAACTGCTTCCGAATCAAGAAATAACTAATTTTGCGGTTTAAAATCTTATCAAAAATAACTCCTGTTTTGGGATAGAAATCAAAAAAATAAAACAAAAATTTATGTATTTAAAAACCATTGGCAAGCTAACTACGCTTTGCCTAGTATTAGGGCTAGCATTCGCACTTTTTTCATGCGACAGCAAACGACCTGAAAAAGAATTTATCACTTTTGAAGAGATGCAGGATCCTACAGTCGATACACTATCTGATTGGTCAAATGTGCCTGCAGGATTACAATCCTCATTTATTACTATCGATACAAAAATGCCCAAATCAGTTGCACCAAGTGTTCCTGTTCTCAAAAACTCTAAAGTTATCGGTTGGAAAGGAGAAACTGTTTCGGCTCAACTCCTGTTATGGTCTGCAGAAAAGGTTGATCAGGTAGAACTCGAATTCGAGAGCTTTAGTTCCGAAGGCTCTACACTGCCAGCATCAATTGCTCAGGCAAGGTTTGTTCGTTATGTTATGACAGACGAATTTGCCAATGGTTGTGGTCACCGTAAGCCCGAAAATTTTGCAGCTTCATTGGCTCCTGATATGTTAGACAACTTAGATAATTTTAATATCGAAGCAAAAACAGTCAGACCTGTTTGGCTTACATTTTCACTACCGGCTGATGCAACTGCAGGAGTTTATAAAGGGACCTTAAAACTCTATGCTGATAGGACTTTTGCAGAAGAGTTTGAAATTGAAATTGAAGTGGTGGATCAGCTGCTTCCCGATCCTTCAGAATGGGCATATCATCTCGATCTGTGGCAACACCCATCATCTGTTGCAAGAGTACATAACCTTGAAATGTGGAGTGATGAACACTTCGAGAAGATGAAACCTATAATGAAGATGCTTGCAGATGCTGGACAGAAAGTTATTACTGCAACATTAAATATCGACCCATGGAATGTGCAAACATTCTATCCATACTCAGATATGATTGTTTGGACTAAGAATGAAGATCAAACATGGAGTTTCGATTACACTGTTTTCGATAGATGGGTTGAGTTTATGATGGACATGGGAGTTGATGAAATGATCAACTGCTACTCGCTTCTTACCTGGAATAACAAGCTGCACTACAACGATATGGATAAAGGCGAACTAGTTACACTTGAGCTTCCAGCTCAGTCTCCCGAATATACAGAGATATGGACAGTTTTCCTTAAAGACTTTACTCGTCATCTAAAAGATAAAGGGTGGTTAGAAATAACTAATATTGCTATGGATGAACGCTCACCTGCCGATATGCAAGCTGCTATGAAGGTTTTAGATGAGGCAGCTCCCGATCTGGGCATATCTCTAGCTGACAATCATAAAAGCTATAAAGAGTATCCTAATATTAAAGATATAAGCGTAGGTGCAGGCAGTGTTGTTGAGCTTGAAGATATTGCTTCAAGAAGAGAAAAAGGATTGATCACTACATGGTATATTTGTTGTGCCGACCCATTTGCTAATACATTCACATTCTCTGAACCAGCAGAAGCAGTATATGCGGCATGGCGTACTGTGGCAGGTAATTTCGACGGAATGTTGCGTTGGTCATACAATTCATGGGTCGAAAATCCACTAACCGATTCACGCTTTAGAACATGGCCAGCAGGCGACACCTATATAGTGTACCCCGATGCTCGCAGTTCGATAAGATTTGAAAGACTTGTTGAAGGTATTCAAGATGCAGAAAAGATCAGAGTGTTACGCAAGCAATACAGTGACGAAAACAGCACAGAGTCGCTTGCTAAGCTCAACCAACTTGAAGAGGCAATTAAATATTTTGATACACTTGAGCCTTCAGACGATTGGAGCGAAAGACTTAATGAAGCTAAGCAATTACTAAATATGTAGGTGTAAAAATAAAGATTCAAAAAAACCCGATATTTTTTATCGGGCTTTTTTTTGGTTTGTATTTAACAATTTCAAAAATATGTATACTGCATAATATAAATAGTTAGTTTTTAGCCAACCCATGCTTTGAGATTACCAATCCTTAGTCCTGATTTTACTCTTATTTCGTTCTTTATTTCTCCTTTTATAATAGAGCAATAAAGGGAGAAGGTAAGGAGAAGTTAAGAGCTATGTAAGGCCGAGGAAAGGCCTTTATTTAAGTGGGTCTGCGGCAACACCCTTGAAAGTCATCACTACAGGTTTAATGAAACCATCATCATCAAATTCCATTAAGTCAATACTAGTTGCACGGTGATTATGATGAGTCTCTTCAAGTGGTCGGCGATGATAAATTATATACCAGTTATCGCTCTTTTTATTATGGAAAACAGAGTGGTGACCGGCCCCTGTAGCAACTTCAGGATCCTGTTCGAGGATAGTATTAATTCTCTCGAAAGGACCTAAAGGGTTATCAGTTATTGCATAGGCAACCTTATAGTCGGGACCTCCCCAACCACCTTCAGACCACATAAAGTAATATTTACCATCTTTTTTAAACATGAAAGGACCTTCAACATATCCTTCAGGAGTAACCTCTTTATAGAGCTCACCATCAGGAAATGGTCGGATACCTGTAAAATCGTTTTTTAGTAAAACAACATTGCAATGTCTCCATCCTCCATAATACATATAGTATGTGCTGTCGTTTTCTTTAAAAACAAACTGATCAATGGGCTGCGCTCCATTAACAATTTTGTCAATGAGAGGTTTTCCTAGTAAATCTTTATATGGCCCTTCAGGTTTGTCGCTCACAGCAACTCCAATACCACCTAGCTCATCGTTACTTTGAATGTCGTTGGCTGCAAAAAAGAAGTAGTATTTACCATCCTTTTCAATAACTCCAGGAGCCCACATAGCTTTATGCGCCCATTTCACTTCAGATGAATCTATAATATTCTCGTGCTTAGTCCAGTTTACCAAGTCTGGCGAAGAAAATGCATTAAATAGAACTTGGTTTTCATAATAATCGGAGTATGTAGGAAAGACCCAGTATGTGTCATCATAAATAATCCCCTCAGGGTCGGCATACCAGCCCTCAACAATAGGGTTTGATGAATATTGAACCTCTTTTGAGGGTTTCTGGCTTTGTAATGAATTACACGAAACCAGTAAAGCTACAGAAGCAAGTAGTAATAAGATTTTTTTCATTTTTTCATTTTTAATAATAGTGCAGATTATCTGTTCAAAGAAACAATATTTATCTTAATTAGCCAAACTATTTGTTGGAGTAAAATTAGCTCCATCTATACTATAAGCCATTTTATAGTGGTTCCATATAAATCTCGCCATTTGCAGCTTCACTATTTTGCTGAAGCCAGATACGATATAGTTCAAAAAAGGTAGGAGCGTCTAAAAGCTCAATATTTGGTCTGTTCTTACTCAATTCATCCACTATTTCAGCATACCAGGTT
>Ga0209075_1002165_pt1 | contig 17590 bp, 12 predicted proteins | sample Stecom2011_FD_187523 | JGI IMG/M metagenome (GOLD analysis project Ga0209075, IMG submission 187523) | Agricultural soil microbial communities from Utah to study Nitrogen management - Steer compost 2011 (SPAdes) (version 2) | ecosystem: Environmental > Terrestrial > Soil > Agricultural land...
TCATCCAAGGCTTCTTTGGTTGGAAAGTTTTTATCTTCCCAAAGGTTTTGATCCCATCCTCTTCCGCTGATATAGTCGGTTGGATTTTCTTCGTTAAACTTACGTGTTCGTTCTACCACCTCAGCATAACTTTTAGCTCCAGATAGATCTACCTCTTGCATAGATAAACCCATTCCGTATAAGTGTGCATGTGCATCTATAAAACCTGGATAGATATACTTACCATTGGCTCTTATTCTTTCTTTTGGCTCGTAGGTTCTTGCTAAGGCATCTCTTGTTCCTGTGGCTACAATCTTTCCATCTTTAATAGCCATAGCTTGTTTTACCGAGAAATCCCCATCTACCGTATAAATCTTGGCATGGGTAATCAATAAGTCTACTGGTTCTAAATTCTGACAAGAGGCTAATAGAAAACCGACACTTAATAGAAGATATATTTTTCGCATGGAATGATTCAATTTTGATTTAAAAACTACGTTTATAAAATTACAGTATTATTAGGAAACTTTTTGACTTAATACTTCTTATGTACGATACGCATTTTTTCACCTCCGTTTTAATGTCATACCTATAAAAAACTCTGCGAATATCTACGAAATCAGCGGGAAGCAAAACATATAAACGAAAAAGGTATATTGCGGATTAACGCAGAATAAAAGCAACTGTTTGTTCTTTAATAAGCACGAAGAGTAGTTTACTACCTTACAAAACATAAAACCCCAGCGGGGTTTAATTAAGATGACCCCGCAAAAGTAAAGCGCAGGGCGGGGTAAACAGCACATCGAAAACAGAACCCCAAAGCGGGTTCAACTATCTAATCCATATCCATACTAAAATACAGAATACACTTAAAAACATAAGCTGGTTCAACCCCCGTTGGGGTTGCTATACGCATAGCAGCTAATACCCCCGATTGCATCGGGGGTTATCAATGGTTAAACCCCGCTGGGGTTTTTTATATGGAAACCTCCACAGTAATCAACTGATTCGAGACAGAGTCTCGATGAGTTCTATGATTAAAAAAGCCGCTCAAGAATCTTGAACGGCTTTTAAAAAACAAACAATCAAAAAAACAAACAAAAAACTTATTGCCAGTCAAACTGATAGGTTGCTCCTAACATAAATTGAATGTCTTGCATAGGATAGGCGTACCACTTCTTATATGCTCCTCCTACAAGATTGTCTCCTTTTGCAAAGAAACTTAGTTGTGGGGTGAACTGATAGGATACTTGCAGGTTTGCATCAACAAAAGACTTTAATTTTACAGTATCATAAGTGTCTGGGTGTAGTATAGTTCCTGGTCTAAAAACTCGATCTTTTCTTTCTCCAACAAAAAATATGGAAGCACGGGTATAGATTTTATCGGTAATCTTATAATTAGCAAAAAGACTGGTTTCCAATTCTGGTAAGTTCCAAGCTTCTGCTTCTTCACTTGTATCGTAGCTGTGGAAAGCTGCGTAAAGACCTAATTGTAATTCATCGGATACATCTGCCAAAACCTCTCCTTCTATCGTCAAAGTGTTTACTTTATCGTAGAGTACATTGAATGAGTGTGCTTTTTCATAGCCTCTATTATAAGTATTACTCTGCTCGTAATCGTTTAGTGCAAATAGCGCTCTATCTCTTTCTTCCCCATAGCTTGCTTCAAATTTATAGCCGATTGCGCTAGTAAACTTTCCTTTTATTCCACCTGCAACCTTGTAAGTAGTACTAGTAGGCTTTATAAGTAAAGTTGGTGATACAAATGGATTGTCCTCTTTTAAAGAATAAAAGGAGTTTTGTTGTAACCCACCAGTAGCACTACCATAAAGCGTCATAAATTCATCTACTAACTTATAAGACGCATGGACATCTGGATATATTTTAAACTTGGTCTCACTTGCATCCGTATCGCTTAGCACATATCCTTTTGCTCCTAACACAAAAGCTAGATCTTCGTCTACATACGTAAGGGACGGCAAAATTCCTGCATGAAAGAACCCGTAGTTATTTCCATTGGCATTGGATTGGTATTGATTTTTAAAACTTCCGTCAAGGTAAGCGATGTCGGTACCAATTCTAATGTCCATATCATTTATTGGAACAATAAACTCTGGATTGGTTTGAATCATTATCTCAGAACTAGAGTGCGAATCGGTAAGTAGTCGCATGTCTAAGTCTGCTTGCTTAAAGAAACTATTTCCTACACCAATTGTCCCTCCTAAATAACCACTAAAATACGTTTGGTCATTACTCTTAAACAGTGCTTCTGGATTGGATAAATTCGGCTTTGGTGATGGCATTCCGTACCAATTATACAATTGGTGCTCTATTCCACCACGAATAGCCATATCCCAATCTCTACCTTTGGTTGTGTACTCTAGGTCTAGGTTGGTTCGGTAATACTTATCGTCTATCTCCACACCTTTTATTCCTCCTTGAGAAGAGTTGTGGGATAAAAATGCAGCGAAATTATCGTTTTGACCAATATCAAAATTAGAAAACAACTCAGCATTAGCATTGGTATAGTTGCCAAAACCTAAACGTGCATAGTTATTAAAATACTTTGGTTTTCTAGCTCTCTTTAAGTTTGCAGCAGATCCTTTTTCTGGTTGAAAAGTAGAAGCTACTGGCACAGAGAAAATCGAATAGTCTACGCTCTTTCTTTCGGCGTCTTGTATATTCGACACATCTGGTCGCATACTTTGTTTATTGGACTTTGATATACTTGGTTTATAGGACTGAACGATGTTTACCACTTCGGTCCCAAGGTTCCCCTTCTTATCTTCCTCTTGTGCTTGCATACTCCAAGTAGCCATACACAGCATACCTAAGCCCATTAACAACTTTTTATTCATAGCGTCCCAAGAAAAATTACGTGTTATATTTATATAAGGTGTTCTCCTCATGTTTCTTTGCGTTTTGTTTAGATGCATACGTTTAGTCTTCCTCATTTCCATCCTTGTTTACCGATGCATTAGTTTTAGCTTCTTTATCTTTTATCTGTTGCAACAAAGCTTTTGATTCTGCGACTACCTGTGGAAACTCCTGGAAGTTTTCTTCGATACTTGTCAAAATATATGTGGCTTGATAAGCATCTTCTAGCGCATAGAAGTTTTTTGCCATCAGCACCAAGCCTCTAGCGCCAAACTCTTTGTATCCGGAATAATCCCTAGCTAATTTTTGTACCTGCTCATTGGAGGTTTTATAAGCTCCTTCTTTGTTTTTGAAGTACGCATCATAGTACAATGCTTCTGCAGCAAGTTTTCCTGTAGCAATTCCCGCTACTCTTTGGTAGGCTTCTTTTGCTTTCTGTTCGTTCCCTGTTTCCATTGCCGAACGTGCTTCGATTAATATAGCGTCACTTTTTACACGATCGGTTATCGTTGGCATAGCAAGAACTTCGGTTGCTGCTGCTACCGCTTTGTTATAATCCTTTAGCTCATAGTAAGCCTTCATGCTGTTGGTTTTAGCGAAGATTTTATTCTCTTCGTGACTTGCATTTACAGCTAGTTTCTCTAAGTAAACTATCGCACTTTTATAATCTTCACGAGATAAATAAATTTCGGAAATACGAGCTAATGCAGGTTCTGTAAACTCATTATTGCTCACTTCTGCTACGTTTTCGTAATATGGTAATGCTTTGTCTTTTTCATCGGCAGCATAGTGAAGCTGTCCTAAATAGAAATTAGCTTTTAACGTATGGATTCCTTTCGGGAATCGTTTTATGTATTCATTTAAGCGCTGTTCTGCAAGACTATGATTGCTTTCTAAATAAGGCTTCTCGGCAGTTTGGAAGGTTGCGTGATCTAGCTCGGCATCTTTTACCTCTACAAAATCTAGCGTTTTCGCCCAAGTAGCATAATTGTCTACTTGTCCTCTATCTATATAAATCATCTTGGCAGATTCTACTGCTTGTAGGGCTTCTGGCGTAGATGGATAATCGCTTGCTACTTTCTTGAATACATTTAAGGCTTCATCCGTTCTATTGCTATTATCTAGCAACAAGGCCTTTTTTAATAAAGTCATGGGTACAAATCGACTTCTAGGTGCTTCGTTTAGCAACTTGTCGTACATAGCCAAAGCTCTGTTGTTCTCATCTAGGTTTACATAGGTATTTCCTAACTCATACATCGCGTCGGCACGTAGACTAGAGCCTGAATATTTGGTGATAAACTCTAATAATCCCTCTACTTTTTGAGGAGTCCTATCTACAAATCCATAGCTAATCGATTTCTGAAACTCTGCGTAAGCCATAGCTTGCACGCCTCTGTCAATCGCTTCATTGTAGTTCTCCATCGCTGGCCAATACTTGCTAGTTACAAAATAGGAGTCGCCTAAGCGTAAGTACGCATCGGACAACATGTTTTTTGGTGCACCAGATTGTTTGGTAAAATCTGTAAAGTAAGTAATCGCTTGGGTATAATGATCTAGTTGGTATTCCGTATAACCTAGATTGTAATTACGATTTGCATACTCTGGCGTATTTTTAGCTCCAGGTAATTGTGCAAATTGCTTAAATCCGATTAAGGCATCGGCATATTTTTCTAATTGGTAGTCTGCTTCGGCTTTCCAGAAAGTAGCACGTGCGGTTATTGCCGCATCACGTGGTTCTCTTAGGGATTTATCAAAGTACGTTATCGCTTCGTTATATTGATTTTGCTCAAAAACCTCTACTCCGCGTAAGAAAGCCACTTTCTGATAGGCTAATTTATTTTCAAACTTCTTATTTGTTTCCAATAACTTCAATGCTTCCTCATAGTTTTTAGAACTTACATACGAATCTATAAGCAAGTCTTGCAACATAGCGTTGTTGTTATTATTCGGATACTCTTCTATAAAAGATAAGAGAACGGACGGTACGCTTTGGTAGCTATTCCCTATCTCGTAACTGAGTTTAGCATAGTTCAACCAAGCATCTTCTTTTATTTCGGCACTGAAGTTCATTTCCGATGCATTCTTAAATGCGTTGAGTGCTTGTTGTTTTTGATCCAGGTGTAGATAAGACTCTGCTAAATGATAAAATGCGTTTTGAGCAATGGCGTCCTTCCCGTCTATGATTCTATTGAATTCATTTATCGCATCTTGGTATTTTCCTTGCTTGTAATAAGCATATCCTAATTGGTAATAGTCGGTGTTATTCCATCGACCATTTTTTCCTAGATATTCTTTTAGATAAGGAATCGCTTCGTCATATTGCTCCAAATTAAAGTAACTCTCTCCTATAATTTTCGCCAACTCGCTCTTATCTCTTCTATTGGCTGCAGGAAATTGCTCTAATCCAAAATCTAGGGCTTTCTGGAATTCTCCAGATTTAAAACTCATATCTGCTTGGTAATACGAGACTTCTTTTGCGTATTCCGATTCGCTTTCTACTACTTGGAAAAGTTCTTTTGCTTCGGCATAATCTTCGCCTTCGTAAGCAATAAACCCTAAATAGTAAGTGGCTTGCGAGCCATATTCTTTGGTGTTGACTACTCGGCTAAAATGCTTTTTCGCTTCGTTATAACGTTCTTCCTTAAAATAAGAATAAGCGGAATTGAAGTTGTAGCGGTTTAATTCGCTACCCTGTAGGCTTCGTTCCTCCACTTTATCATACCACTTACGGGCTTGGCCATAATTTCCTGAGTCAAAATAATAATTCGCGACATTCAAGTAGGCGCCATTTCTTTTTAGACTTGTCGGATAGTTTGTGGCAAAATCTTCCATCAACCTATCGGCATTTGGCTGTTGCAATCGTACCGCGCTATAGGCTATATAGTAAGCACAATCTGCTTCGATGGTCTGATTATCGGTGGTTTCCTTCAAGCTTTTAAAACGCATCTGCGCTGCTTGGTATTGGTTTTTATCAAAGAGTTCTACTGCATCCTGATAGCGCGAAATATCGCTGTTCAGCTCTTCTGTGTGCTGCCCAAATGCTATAGCGGAAAAAAGTAAAACAAAATACAAGGTTACAAGGTTCTTTCGCATCAAGTATATTTTTTTTTATAAGCGTAAATATATTGCTTTAATTGTCAAAGCATATATAAGACTTGTTAGATTTTTGTTATAATGGTATAAAACTCTTAGTCTTACGCTTAATATTGCCCTACACTCTATAGAAACGTCAGTTTTCAGACTTTGGTATAAGGCTATCTACTAGTCTTGAGTTTTTTACTTCAAAAAATATTGTACTTTTAGGCAAACAAAAACAGTATATATGCGTTATTTATTTATTCTCACGTTCCTATGTATAGGATTTAGTTTTACAAGTCAAAATGTTTATGCACAGAAAGGGAGTTTTTCTAACCTAACGGAGAAGAATGGAAAAATAGGCATTGGCACTAAAAACCCAGATGCTTTATTGACGGTGAAAGGCGACATACATGCACAAGAAGTTTTAGTAGACCTAAAAGGTGCCGTAGCTCCTGATTTTGTTTTTGAAGACTATTTTCTAGGTAAATCCAATTCCAATCCTGCCTATCGCAGATGGACATTGAGCGAAACAGAAGCTTACCTTGCCGAGCATTTGCATCTACCAGGAGTACCATCGGCGAAAGAGCTAGAGGAAAATGGAATGAACTTGATGAAGCAGAATTTGATTTTACTGGAGAAGATAGAAGAGTTAACCTTACATCTTATAGACCAACAAAAAGAGATGGAAAGTCTTAGAAGAGATTTACAAGAACTTACCAACTAAAATAATTACTTTTACACAAAATTATTCCTATGCCTGAGAGTGTTTTATATTTAAAAGATGCGTCTATTTATCAACAAGACAACCTGATTTTATCGGAGGTTAATATTCAGATCGAAAAAGGAGAATTTGTCTATCTTATCGGAAAAACAGGAACTGGTAAAAGTAGTTTTATGAAAACGCTTTACGCCGATTTACCTCTTAGAAAAGGAGAAGGAAGCATTGTTGGCTATGATTTGGCAAGCTTAAAAGAAAAAGACATCCCTTTCCTACGCAGGAAGCTAGGGGTAGTATTTCAGGATTTTCAATTGCTAACCGATAGAAATGTACAAGCAAACTTAGAGTTTGTGCTAAAAGCTACAGGATGGAAAGACAAGTCGGAAATAGCACAACGTATAGACGAGGTTTTGACAAAAGTAGACATGCAAACCAAAGCATTTAAGTTTCCACACCAACTCTCTGGTGGCGAACAGCAACGCGTGGCAATAGCAAGAGCACTTCTAAACGACCCAGTATTGATTTTGGCGGATGAACCAACGGGAAACCTAGATCCACAAACCAGTATTGAAGTAATGGAAGTGCTACAGGAAATCAATCGAAATGGGAACACCATCTTAATGGCAACACACGACTATGCCTTGCTACTTCAATACCCATCCAAAACGCTAAAAGCAGAAGACAATCAGCTGTTCGAAGTAGAGCAAAACGCATAGTAACGCTTACTCTTCTATACTAGGATCTCGCAGTTGCAAATCGCATTCTGCTTGTAATTCTGGATCGATTTTTAAATGAATCTTAGAGTCACTATTTGGGCTGAGTTTTGTACCTGGTTTTAATACAATAGCTTGCTTGGAGATAAGAACTAGATTGGCTTCTTTTTCAAAAACAATATCCCGCAAGTGTAATTCTTTGGACAAGGTAGTTAGCTTAAAATCCCAACGGTCAAAGTGTTGGTCACGGATTTCTGCAATATTCTCTTCCCTATATAAATTATAAACCAGTTCCACTGCTTCCCCAGTATTAAGTGCACCAGCGCCATAATAACCATAATAAGGTTTATTAGCTTCAATATGGTCAATGTTCGTCGATGTTAATTTTAAAATAGATTCCACCTCGGTATGTGGCAAACAAGGGTTTAAAGAAAACATTAGACCTACGGTTCCACTGACTAAAGGAGCAATTCCAGAAGTCTGATTGAAACGTGTATAATTTAAAGAGTCTTTTGTTTGATAGTCAGCATATAAGAATAGTCCAACCGAAGGACCTAAAATATCTATTTTGGTGTTTAAAGTAGCCACACCTGCTGGATAGAGATACGCCTTTTTAGTAATATCCTTCTCTTCAAAACCCATAGTACGACCTACATGATAGCGAATATTCTCTGCATACGGAGGGCTATCGGAATCTTTGTATAAGATATTATCTTTAGGTTCTAAGTAGCGATGCATTACTCCAGATACCGCAATAACATTATCATAGGACGCTGGATAATAATACACTTCTCCTTTGGTTTCCACCCAATTGGGATTATGTCCGGCCGCAACGAGAATAGTGCCATTATTGTATATTTCATTTATGATTTCTTGCCCAGTTTCGTAATAAGTTCGGGTTCCATAGCTGCAGTTTATCACCTTAGCTCCATTTTGAGATAGCTCCAATAAATTTTTATAGGTTCGAAGATCGCTAAAATTTGTCGCTAGAATCCCACAGTCGTAACATACCCCAGGGATACCATAGGCATTATCTCCATTGGCAGCCGCCAAAGAAGCACTGGTATATCCATGCCCAGCACTTTTTGTAGATTTTCTAAGTCGCTTAGACTTCCCAATAAACTCTGGATCCTCTACATCAAACTCTCCATCTGCAATCCCGATTAACACCTCTGGATTTCCTGTTGTATAATACCATGCCTTAGGAGCTCCTATAAAATCGAGATAATCTAAGTTTAAAGGAAAACCCTCATTTGTACCGATAGTACTCGTCAGGCCATAATCATTTGGCTCGAATATTTTTTTATCCTCGTCATGTATATGTTCCCCGTCTTCAAAGAGTTCTTCATGGCGAAGCAGTAAGTCTTCCAATAAAAAATCAGAATCTGCTATTACAAAAAAAGTCCGCTTTAAGAAGGGTCCTACGGCATTGCGATAGGTTTTCTTAAAAACTTTAATTTTATAGTTACTAAGGGTAGCAGCTAAGCTTTCGTTCGTCCCAACATAATGTAAAGCTCCCTCACGCTCTTCGAATGTTAATTCAAAAGACTCTTCATGTGCTCGTATAAAAAACCAGGCGTCTTCTTGGGCAAAGAGAGAAATAGAGAAACAGAAAAATATAGATAGAAAGAGTAATAATCGCATTTGAAACAAAATATTAATCGATGTTTATTTTATATTTTAAATGAATATATGCAAGCAAAAAAGCTTTGCACTTAAAAGTACAGACTTTTGAAGTAAAAAAAGCTTGATATTAGATTAATCCTTAAGTTTGTTCAGCTAAACCTTGAAAGATTTCTTTAATGTTTTATTTCAAAAACATTTGTAAGTCATCTAGGAAGAAGGTAGACCACCAAACTAATGTTTAATCGCTATAAAATCTGTTTATGAAGGTTCTTTGCATTGGCTATTATGATAAGTTTTCTAGGCTATTCTTAGGTGTAAAGAAGCATTTAAAAAACAACTATCCTGCCGCCAAGTTCACTGTAGACAGTATGTATTTCAGTGGTTACTTGTACACATTACTTCACGGACAGAAAGGCAATTGGTTAAGCTTAAAAGCATGGCGTTTGGCTAAAAAGAATAAAGAGAGATACAATACACTTCTAGCTTCTTCCCATCTATACAAGGATTTCGATTTAGATAAATTAGCGAGCTCTATCTTTAATCCTAAATACCATAAAGAAGAAGAGTTGTTAAGGCAAATTATGGCCTACGTAGATATCTTAGAGCAAAAGATAGTCGACGTAGATGTACTGATCCTAATCGGCGACTCCCGTTTGCCTTTTGAAATAACTAAACAAATGGCTGAAAAGCTACATATAAAGACCTACCATTTAGAGCAAGGACCGTTTAACACCACTATTTTTGACAAAAAAGGAGTAAATGCAAACTTGTCTGTTAGAGGTTACATTCCAAAAGCGAGTATAAGTAAAAGTGAAGAACAGCAAGCCTATAAAACACTAAGTACGCAGAAAAATAAGAAGTACTTTAGAAATCCTATTTATAGAGGTCTAGACTATGTTATGGAGTTTTTCACAATGAATACCACTATATATCCCCCAGATTTAAAAATTGATTTCTCCATTCTAAACAAACAAAAATCGGATTTAGACCTTAAACGATTTGTAACGGAAGAGCAGACAGACAAAAATATTTTTTTATTTGCATGCCAAGTGCCGTTTGACGTAAACATAACCCATCATAGTCCTTACTTTAAAAGACATGTAGAGATACTAAAAGAAGTGTTCCACAACTTACCTAAGAACAGTATCTTAATCGTAAGAGAGCATCCGATTTATAAAAGTCAATATGAAGAGGAATTTTATGATTTTATCCGTAATAATGAAGGCATTTATCTTGATAAAGACTTAGGCTTGAATCAGGCGTTAGAGTTGGCAAATGCAGTTATTATAGTCAACTCGACAGTAGGACTAGAGGCGCTTACAAAATCAAAAGCAGTCTTGGTTTTAGGTAAATCCTATTATGATAGCAGTTCTATCTGCAAGAAATATTCAGAAGAAAAAAATATGCGACAGTGGCTTATAGATACTTTAAACTATACTCCGGATAAAAGTGCGGTACTAGATTTTATCAACCATTTGCAGGAAAAAAGCCTTATTAATGGATTTATTACAGACAAAGGCTCGGCCGTAGCCCATACTATTGCAAACAAAATTATTCTAGATCTTGAAAAATAATACGTCCACCCCATCTTTTACTGTTGTGATTCCTTTGTACAATAAAGAGTCACAAATAAGTAGCACTTTAGAGAGTGTTTTAAATCAAAGCTTTACGGACTTTGAAGTGATTCTTATCAACGATGGCTCGACGGATAAAAGTGTAGAGGTGGTGGAAGGTTTTGAGGACGATCGAATAAAACTCTTCCATCAAGAAAACCAAGGAGCATCAGAGGCTCGAAATCAAGGGGTTTTAAAAGCGGAAAGCAAGTACATCGCTTTAATAGATGCAGATGATTTATGGTTACCAAATCACTTGGAAGAGTTGCATAAAAGCATCACGCTATTTCCAGAAGCCTCCTTTTATTGCAATGCCTATCAACTAACTTTAAGACCCGACTTCACTCAAAAAGCTACTTATAGTTTAGAAAACATAGATAAGATTCAAATCGTAGAAGATTATTTTCAAGCAAGTTTAATTCACCCTATTGCACACACTTCTGCTGTTGCATTTAAGAAAGAAGATTTTTGGGATATTGGAGGCTTTAGAAAACACATAGTTTCCGGACAGGACATAGATTTATGGATACGATTTGGTCTATATAAAACAATTGTTTTTAATCCAACCTATACTAGCATCTATGACAGGACCGTAGCAAATAGCCTTACAAAAAAACATCTTAGGAGAGTTAAATACGAATTTTTGAACAGTTATAACAAGGAGGTAGAAAATGCTCCAAAAGGTTTTAAGCGTTTTTTGGATTTAAACCGTTATGCCATCGCTATTCAATGTAAATACTATAACGACAAGGAAGTGTTTTCGCTTTTAAAAAAGGAGATAAGTCCAAAGTCACTGAATTGGAAGCAGAGACTGCTTTTGAATACCCCATCTTTCGTGGTAATCCAGCTTAAAAAACTTCATTCTTATCTAATTAGTAAAGGCTTGTATTTTACAGCCTTTAGGTAGGTATGTTTTTAAAATTCAAAAATCATCCCTTTTTATATTTTTTAAACTCGTCATACTCTCGAATATAATCCGCTTCATCGTACTCCGCACTTACCAAGGAAAGACAAACTGCCCCGGCTGAGAATTCTATTAATTCCCGCCATATCCCATTGGGAATCAGCAAGCCTTTATCTGGCCTGTTGAGCAAGATTTCTTTCCGCTCTTTTCCATCATCCACTACCACAATAAAACTACCACTTAGGGCAATAAGGCATTGTTGTAATTCTTTATGCGCATGACCTCCACGAGTAGAATTGCTTGGCACATCGTATAAATAGTACACGCGTTTTATGTCGTAAGGTAAAGTTTCCTTCTCCACTACCGACAAGTTTCCGCGACCATCGGGAGCTGTAATCTTGGGGATATGGATGATTTTAATCTGTTCTAACATGACAAGAACCCTCTATTTTAAATGTATTATTTCTGTGAAATATAAATGTATGTAATTCGGACTACTTTAACGAGTTTCTAAATTATTCTTTTATTGCTTCTAAAATCACCTCTTCCCATTGCTTTGCTATATTATACATAGCTAAATGCTGTACACTCTCTTTAGCAAAAGCCTTGGTTTGATGGTATAGTTGCTCCTCTAAATACATTCTAGACATAGCCTTTGCCAAAGCCTCTACATCGTGATTTGGTACTAACAAACCATTTCTTTCATTCTGGATTATTTCTTTAGGCCCACTCTGGCAGTCTACAGAAACCACTGGTGTTCCAACAGATAAAGCCTCGATGAGCACGCGTGGAAACCCTTCATAACGACTAGATAGCACGAGAAACTTCGCATTTTTTAAATACCAACCTACATCTGGCGTATAGGCATGATGAATTATTTTATGTGTAAGTCCCAACGCCTGTGCACGTTTCTGAATAAAAGATTCTCCTTCCTGCCCTTCTCCTAATATTATTAATGGCACATTCAAAACAGGTAACTCCGATTGGCTATACGCATCAAGCAGTAATGGTAAGTTTTTCACTTCTATATCCAACCTACCAACAAACAAAATATAAGGTGGTTTTAGATCCCATTTTTCCGGTTTCTTTATAGGCAACTCTTCTATAGGATTATAAATCGGCGTAAAATGAGTCGTATTATAGTTTTGGTTCATCGTCTCCGCTATTTCGTTGGAAACAGTTATTATCCCTTTGGTGCGGTGCAGCATCTTACGAGTCATCCAATCTTTATCGGTCACGTAGTTTTCTTTTTTAAAGCTACGCATTACATATAGTAGCTTTTGCCCGCGATAGAGATAATTCAAATAAAACAATTCTCTTTTCCATAAAGGCTTTACTCGATTATCGATGATGATATCGAACTGCTGCGCTTTAATAAATTTACGGAGTTTACGAAATCGCATCCAACGCGCCCATGGTTTATCTGGATCCTTTTTTAAAAGCCCTAAATTGAATAAACTGCCTGAAAAGTCGTAATTTATGCGATTGGTAAGCGTTACTATGGTAACACCAAATCCAAGATTGGTAAGCATGGTAGACAACAACGCAGTAGAGCGTTCGGCACCACCTTCGCCTAAGGAGATACTGACTATACAGACATGAACATTCTGGTTGGAGTTATTGTTTACCATATTATTGTTTTACATTTGAATAAAACACAGACAAATATATACAAAGTCTACCCATATATAGGTTTATGAAAATACTTTTGGTTGGAGAGTACAGCAGGCTCCACAATTCTTTAAAAGAGGGTTTACAAGCATTAGGACACGAAGTACAAATTATTGGTACAGGGGACTTTTTTAAAGACTTTCCTGTAGATATGCGATTAAAACGTAGGTTCGATACAGGACTCGCAAAAAAAATAAAAGTAGGGATTTATAAACTGTTTAAAATCGATATTAGTAGTAGAGCTTTGCTACAACAATTCTTTTCTTTTGAGGACTCGTTAAAAGCCTATGACATAGTGCAACTTATCAACGAAAGTTCTCTGGGAATGCAACCTGCAGAAGAAATAAAAGCGATTGATTTTCTAAAAAAATACAATGAGAATATATTCATGCTTTCCTGTGGTACCGACTACACTAGTGTGTCTTATGCCATGGATAAAAAGATTCGCTACTCCATCTTTACCCCATTATTAGAAAATCGTATTCCAGAAAGGTTCTATATTGGCGCTTTGCGCTTCTTGAAACCTGAATACAAAAAACTACATCAATATCTCTACAAAGAAATAATCCAAGGAGTAATAGCTTCGGATATGGATTACCATATTCCATTGGAAAATAACAGCAAGTATCTTGGACTCATCCCCAATCCGATCAACACGGAGAAATTAGCCTTTCAACCAATTGAGATTTCCAATAAAGTAGTGATCTTTATGGGAATCAATCGCAACAACTTCCTGAAAAAAGGCATTGACTTTTTTGAAAAAGCACTAGTACAAATTCAGAAAGAATTCTCTGATAAAGTGGAGGTCGTTACTGCTGAAAACCTTCCTTACGATGTTTATATCAAACAATACGACCGGGCTCACATTCTGCTAGATCAGGTCTATAGTTTTGATCAAGGATTCAATGCTTTAGAAGCCATGGCAAAAGGAAAAGTAGTGTTTACAGGTGCTGAGCGGGAGTGGGAGGAATTATATAATTATAAAGAAGATGAAGTATGTATTAACGCTTTGCCAGATGTAGATTACTTGGTAAACAAACTCCGTTGGTTAATTAATAATCCACAGGAAATAAAACGCATTGGTTCTAATGCAAGAACCTACGTTGAAAAAGACCATGACTATATAAAAGTGGCAAAAACTTATTTAGACACATGGCAATCGGCTATAGACTAGCTTTCTTTTCTTGACGAGTAAAGTAAGTGCGTACTAAGAAAAACACTACAATAATATAAATAAAGATTCGGAACATGTGTGCCATCACTACTCCTTCTACCCCATACAAATCGGTTAAGTAATAAGCAAAGCCATAAAAAAGTCCCAAGGATAATAATTCCGTAAATATAAAGCTCTTCACCATACGCTTAGCAACAAGCTGATAACTTAAAACAATAGAGGCTAATCGGACAAAGTCGCCGATTAATTGCCATTTAAATAACGGAGCCATCTCGTAAAAATCTGGGTAGATAATCATAATTACGTAATCCCTAAAAAGATAGACGAATAGCATTCCTACGGCAAATAATGGCAAGAGAGTTTTATAGATAGAAAGCAACTCCTTAAAAAAGTCGGTGCGATTATAAATCGATGCGAATTTTGGAAGGACATATAGCGTTAATATGGAGTTGGAAAACACCATATAATTCTTAGAGATATTGGTCATTCCTGTCCATATTCCAGCATCGTCTAATGTTATTTTATCGGTTATCATAGTTCGAATATCGATCTCGATAAAACTCGATAAAACGGTAGAGAAAAAAGACATGGATGTAAATGCCAATAGCTCTTTGGACATAAACAGCTTAAACTTAAGCTCTTTAAACTGCACATACTCCTTTAGTGTTTTATAGAATATGGAAAGCAATACTCCTAGTTGTATAATAGGTGTAAGTGCTAATGAAATAAGGACGCCATCTAGATGAAACTGAAATAAAAATAAGACCGTTAATGCGGAAGAAAGCAAATAGGCAATCAACTCTATTTTTGCAAACTTCTTGTATTCCGATAGGCCGTTTATCACCCCATTAAAAATCCGCTGCATGCTTATAAACGGTATGACAACTGCCATGATTTTTATGATATAAGCAAGGTCTGCCGTGTCAAATAAATACTCACTTATCTGTGTGGCAAACACCAAGAAGCCTATGCTGCTTAGCACACTAACTATAGAGGTGAAAACAAAAGTAGTGGAAAACAATTTTTGTAGCTGTTCCTTGTCCTCTTTATATTCGGCTACATACTTCACCACGCCATTGAATATACCAAAAGAGGTAACCGATGTCATCAACTGCGTTATACTATGTAATTGCCCAATAATGGCAACGCCCGATGCTCCTAGCATAGATGCAATAAGTCTTTGAATAAACAATGCGATTACCAAACGCACGCCCACTACTCCAGCGTTGAGCGAGGTCATTTTAAGCAATACATTATCTCTTAAAAACTTAGGTAACTTCAAAGTGGTAAGGCTAGTTTATTAATATTCTTGTAAAACGCGTATCACGTAGTCCACTTCTTCTTTACTCATAACTGGACTCATCGGTAAACTTACTACTTGTTCGTGGATGCTTTCTGTAACTGGCAACGAATTCGTATCTAAATGCGGTAAAGCTTTTTGCTTATGTGGCGGAATCGGATAATGAATTAAACATCCCACTTCATTATTTTTAAGATAATTCATGAATGCTTTGCGATTTTCTACCTGCACAACAAACAAATGAAATACATGTTCTTTACTACCAGAGTATGCTGGCATTTTAATTTTTGGATTGTTTACTTCACGAATATATCGAAGGCCAATTTCTTGTCTGCGGTGATTATCAGAGTCTAAATGTGGTAGCTTAATATTTAAAAAAGCTGCTTGAATGGTATCTAGTCTGGAATTGAATCCTATTTTTTCATGCACATATCGCTCGGTGCTTCCATAATTTCGCAAACTTCTAATTTCATTGGCAAGCGCCTTGTCATCGGTAGTTATGGCTCCAGCATCACCGAGTGCTCCAAGATTTTTACTCGGATAAAAACTAAAAGCAGCAGCGTGACCTAAAGCACCAGCGCTATTTCCGTTTTCGTCCATAGCTCCATGTGCTTGTGCTGCATCTTCAATAACCAATAAGTTATTCTCTTCTGCCAACTGCATAATCTCCTTCATTGGAGATAATTGTCCATATAAATGCACTGGCATAATGGCTTTAACTTTCGGATTAAGCACCTTCTTTAAATGAGATAAGGAAAAATTATACATCATCTCTTCCACTTCAACTAACACTGGCTTTAATCCCGATTGCTCGATAGCTAGAATCGTAGCGATAAAGGTATTGGCAGGAACAGCGACGGCATCGCCAATCGATAAACGCCCTAAACTCTTATATCCTTCTAAAATAAGTCGAAGTGCATCCATACCACTTGCTACACCAATGGTATGGGACACTCCGCAGTAAGTTGCAAAAGCATTTTCGAAATCGATCAGAGGCTTTCCCATAATATAATAGCCACTAGCTATAAACTCTGTATAGGCCGTTTGGAACTCCTTTTCAAAACGCTGGTTTACCGCTTTAAGATTTAAAAAATCGACTTTCATAAAATGCTATCTATTAAGTGATGATGCTTGGTAGGCACTTTGTAAAAGCGATGCACTTGTGCTTTTCCACCCAAGCTTTCTTTCCAATACAACAAACCATTATTGAGTTTTCTCCCTTGATTGGTATTTGAGATTCCAAAATCAAAATAACGAGTGTGTTTGAATTCTTCTTGAATTAAATGGAAAAACAAGAAATCTAAAGTTCCAAGCTTTTGTCTTTCATCATTGGCTGCAATATATTGCGTGTGAACCACTTTTGGGGTAATAAACAAAGTAGTTCCACCTACAATTCGATCCTCAAAATATACATCGTATTGTATTATTTTATCTGGAAACTGTTCTTGTAACTTCTGTATTTCTTCTAAGCTATGTGTAGGTGCCACGCCATGTATGGCTTGTAATTGTGGTGTAAGAATTTGATTCCAAAATACAGATAAATCAGTAGCTTTTTCTATCCTTAACCCATGATTATTTCCTTTTCTATACCCATCTTTTCTACCAGAGGAAGTTATTCTTGCGGTTTCTAAATCAAATATAGTAGAAGATAAATCCACTCTAGTCAATTCTGCTTTAGCAATAAACAGCAAATACTCTATTTCTTCACTAGGCTGCGTGCAATACATATTTGGCAATTGCTTGAGATGTAAATCGGAAATCCCATTGCTTTCTAGAAACTGCAAAATTCCTTTAAAAGCTAAAGCTACATAAGCAAATCGTACTCTTGGGCCCAATACCAAACCTCCATAGCTTAATCCCTGATGAGAATAAACCACATCCTCCACCCTATTGGCAGGTAATAATGCAATCAATTTTTTTCCTTTAAATACCAATAA
>Ga0209075_1002167_pt1 | contig 17583 bp, 13 predicted proteins | sample Stecom2011_FD_187523 | JGI IMG/M metagenome (GOLD analysis project Ga0209075, IMG submission 187523) | Agricultural soil microbial communities from Utah to study Nitrogen management - Steer compost 2011 (SPAdes) (version 2) | ecosystem: Environmental > Terrestrial > Soil > Agricultural land...
GCTTTATCTTCTGATGAAGATGTCAATTCTTTTACATCCTTTATTTTCTTTTTTACATTTTCTAATGCACTATCCACTTCATCTTGTCTGTCGTAAAGGAGTCCAAGATCATTAAGATTCTTCTCAAATGCTTCCATATAATCTTCTGCATCTGAAATTTGTGGATATAACACTGGAGCTATTGCCGAAAGCTGATCATAGAGATCAATAATCCGTCCTCCAATTATAATAAGGTCGGGGCTAACCTCGTTAATCTTTTCTAGATTAACCTCTGTTATGCTTCCAACATCAACAATTGAACGGTCATCTCCATATTTACGCAGGTGTGAAGGTAAGTTAGATTTAGGGATAGCAACAGGCTTTATGCCAAGATAATCGAGATTCTCTAAGGCTGAGTAGTCGAGAACAACAACCCTTTGTGGATTTTTCAACACATTCACAGTACCTAAACTATGAGTTAGTGTTACTGTTTCACCATTAGATGATCTATCTTTTTGCTGATTCATGTTACAGCCTGCCAATAATAAAGTTATGCTTAATAATATAAGTGAAAATATTTTATTCATTTCTATAATGGAATTTAGTTATTATAAATTATACTGTTTTTTGACCTCGCTTAATTCTATAACCGATCACAAAACCAAATCTACAGACATTCTCTTTAATTAAAATAGTTGCAAATTCTTTTTTTATCTACCTCACAAATAGTAATATTTAGCCCAAATACATCTTTAAGTACTCTTTCGTTTATAATACTCTCAGTTTCATCGTGATAAACAATCTTGCCATTTTTTAGAGCAACAATATAATCTGAATAGTGAGAAGCAAAATTGATATCATGCAATACGATTATTATTGTCTTTCCCCACTCATCGGCAAGCCGGCGCAATGTTTTCATTGTCTGAACTGAATGCTTCATATCCAAGTTGTTTAAAGGTTCATCAAGTAATACATATTCAGTGTCTTGGGCAACAACCATTGCCATATATGCTCTTTGCTTCTGTCCACCGCTTAACTCGTCGATGTAAGAATTCTCAATATCCTTTAAATCCATAAATTGAATAGCCTTGTCAACCATTTTGTAATCGCTTTCTGTAAGCTTATCCTGAGAATATGGGAAACGTCCAAATGAGACTAACTCACGAACGGTTAGTTTTAATCTTATATGATTTGACTGTTTAAGAATTGAAAGCCTTTGAGCTAACATTTTATTCTTATACTCCGTCACATTTTTCTCATCAACCATTACAATCCCTCCATCCTGTGATAAAAGTCTGCTGATTATAGATAACAAAGTACTCTTACCAGCACCGTTGCTACCAATAAGAGAAGTTACTTTTCCTTTGTGAAACTTCATGCCCACATTATCGAGCACCACATTGTCACCATACTGTTTTGTTATATCTTTAACTTCAATCATAGCTTTCTAACCTTAAGTAGTAAATAAATAAAATATAAACCTCCCACCATATTTATAATTGCACTTAATGGCGTAGAGAGGTTCAGAATACGCTCCATAATGAATTGCCCTGCAAGTAATGCAATTGCAGAAACAATGAAACATGCAGATATAATTATACTGTGTTTATGAGTCTTAAACAACTCATAAGTAAGATTTGTTACCAAAAGTCCTAGAAAGGTTATAGGCCCAACTAAAGCAGTTGATATAGACACAAGTATTGCAATAATCACTAAAAAGAGCTTCACCAAAGCGTTATAGTTCAATCCTAGATTAATTGCCTGCTCTCTACCTAGTGCGATAACATCTAGGTATTTTGTCATTCTGAACCCAAAAAAGAGTATTATAATAAGTGTTATTGCTGAAGGCCATAGCAGGGTTGTATTTATCTTATTGAATGTTGCAAACATCTTGCCTTGTACTATAAAGAAATCGTTTGGATCTATCAACAGCTGCATAAAAGAACTTAGACTCGAAAAAAGAGTACCCAAAATGATTCCAACTAATAAAAGCAGATAAATATTATCCTTGCCTTTCTTATATATCATGAAGTATAGAAGTAATCCAAATATAATCATCCCTATAACAGAAATGAGAAAATTATCTATACTACTTAAAACTTTATATGTTTCATCCCCATATATATAAACAATAAGAGTCTGTATAAGAAGATACAGCGACTCAAACCCCATTATTGAAGGAGTTAAGATTCTATTGTTTGTTAATGTTTGGAAAGCAACCGATGAATATGCAACACTTGCAGCAACTATTATTATTGCAAATACTTTAACAGAACGTAATTGAAGTGCAAACTCCCAATTATTTCCTAATCGATAAAACAGAAATACAGCTGCCATACCCAGCATGAGTAATACCGATATTAATAGACTCCTTCTTATGTTTATCGATTTTTCCATAGTAGCAATAATAGAAAAATAATGGAACCTATAATACTCACCGTAACCCCAATTGGAATTTCATATGGATAAATTACTACCCGTCCTATAATATCGCAAATCAATAGGAATATTGCCCCTGAAAGTGCTACAAGTGGTAATGTCTTTTTCAGGTTATCTCCAAAAATCAGACTTACTACATTCGGAACAATAAGTCCCAAGAAGGGTATAGCACCAGCAGTAATAACTACAGAGCTAACTGTTAGTGAAACACAGAAAAGACCAGTATTAACAATAGCGTTATAGTTGAGACCCAAATTTTTAGAAAAATCTTCGCCCATACCAATTACGGTAAACTTATTCGCATATAAATATGTAATAAATATCGCCGGCAATGTTAAGTATATCAATTCGTATCGCCCTTGAAGGATGCCTGAAAAATCTCCCATCATCCAAGCATTGGTATCTTGAACGATATTGAGTTGCACAGCAAAGAAAGTAGATACAGATCCAATTATTCCACCAAACATAAGTCCCACAAGTGGGACAAATATCACATTTCTGTGTTTTATTTTTCTTACAATAGTTAGAAATAATATACTCGCCAGAAAAGTAAAAAGGAAAGCTGACAACATCTTAACGGTTGTGCCTGCCATAGGAGTGAAGATGATAAATATTAGCAGACCCATCTTTGCGGCTTCAAGTGTGCCTGCAGTAGTTGGCGACACAAATTTATTTTGAGTCATTTGTTGCATTATAACACCCGAAACACTCATTCCTACACCGGCTAAAATCAAAGCAGCAGTACGTGGAATACGGCTGATTGATATCAACTCCATTTTTTCAATCTCCCAATTGATGATGTCTGCTATAGTAATATCAGCAACACCCACGAAAAGAGATGCAATAGATAGAACAAGCAATATAATAGTTAGAACAAGAATCCTCAATTTCTATACATTTTAATAATACAGCGAACATAATAAAACAAAAAGGCCGGTAAAATGTTTTACCGGTCTAGATGATTGTGGTTTAGCTGTTTAATTTCAAGTAGCAAAGTTAGCTAATAGTATCTTGCAATTCTATACCTTAAACTTGTTACATATACCTCTTTTATGTGCAAAAAGTAACTATAAATGAGTATTAATTCTTTCCACTGCCTCAACTGTTTTTTCATAACTATTAAAAGCAGTTAGCCTGAAGTACCCCTCACCGTTTGATCCAAAGCCAACACCAGGAGTACCTACGATATGACATTTTTCAAGTAATTGATCAAAAAATGACCACGAGTCATGTCCTTCCGGACATTTAAGCCATACATATGGAGCATTCTCACCCCCATAAACAGTCCAGCCTTTACTTATTAAACCATTCCTAATAACTGCTGCATTATTCATGTAGTATGATACTAAATCACCAACCTCTTCCTGCCCTTCAATAGAATATACGGCTTCAGCTGCACGTTGAACTATATATGGAGTGCCATTAAATTTTGTCGATTGCCTCCTCCCCCATAACAGGTTCAAACTCTGCACATCTCCATTCGAAGAAATTGTTTTTAATGCTTTCGGTACAACTGTATAGCTACATCTGAGACCTGTGAAACCAGCATTCTTAGAAAAAGAGCGAAATTCAATGGCGCATTTTTCCGCATTTTCTATTTCAAATATGCTTTTTGGAACATCTTCATCCATTATATATGCTTCATAAGCTGCATCAAACAGAATAAGACTCTTGTTACTTAAAGCCCAATCTACCCATAGTTTCATTTTTTTTCTATTCATTACTGTACCAGTTGGATTATTAGGATAACACAGAAATACTATATCAATTGGTTTTGAAGGAATCTCAGGAAGAAAACCATTCTCTTCATTACACTCTAACAGATGTAATTTATCGGAGTTACCCAACCGCATTATAGTAGTATCTAAATAAACAGGATATACGGGGTTAGTTATGGCAATAGTGTTATTGTAGCCTAATATATCGCCTATATTACCAGTATCACTTTTAGATCCATCACTAACAAAGATTTCATCTGCATCAATTTTGAGTCCTCTCTTTTGATAATCTGTTTCAGCAATTTTTTCTCGAAGAAATTTATATCCCTGCTCAGGGCCGTATCCTCTAAAAGTCTCTTTTTTGCTCATCTCATCCACCGATTTATGTATAGAATCGATAACTGAAGCAGGCAGAGGTTTAGTAACGTCACCAATACCTAATCTTATAATATCGGCATTGGGGTTTACCTGAGCAAACTCATCTATTTTTTTTGATATGGTACTGAAAAGATAATTACGGTTTAGTTGAAGATAGTTTTCATTAATTTTGAACATATATATAGTACTATTATTTTAAAAATTCTCCTTTAAAAACAAAATGAGCATCACCTGTTAAATAAACCTTGTCACCGTTTTTATCCCAATCAACTTCTAGGGTGCCTCCTTTAAGTCTAACCGAAGCTTTAGGTTTGCATCTTCCTGTAATAGCACCAGCTACAACAGCAGCACACGCACCGCTTCCACAGGCTAATGTCTCGCCACTTCCACGCTCCCACACTCTTATGTTTAACTGTTTGGAATTAACGACCTCTACAAATTCCACATTCGTACGTTCAGGAAAGTGCTCTAAATGTTCAATTCTGGCACCTATCTTTTTAATATCCAACCTGCTAATATCATTCATGAAAATCACTGCATGCGGATTTCCCATAGAAATAAATGTTATTCTATATTTATGCTCCTCAAATTGAACTGGGTAATCAATCATTCTGTTTAGTGATAATTGAAAGAAATCCATAGGCCCTTTATTGTCTGAAGTAATTAAAGCTCTGCCCATATTAACTCTAACTAACTCTACTTTATTGCTATGATTGTTTACCTTTAATGATAAATGTTTTAAACCAGAACGTGTTTCTAGATCAATTTCGGTCTTATCAGTCAGTTCCCTCTCATAAACATATTTACCAACACAGCGAGCTGCATTGCCACACATCATTCCTTCACTTCCATCTGCGTTAAACATATGCATATAGAAGTCTCCATTTTCAGAAGGGCCAATAAGTACAAGTCCATCACTACCCACTCCAAAATTACGATTACTAATTTTGCGTGATAAAGCAGCTGGGTTATCCACATTCTCTTCAAAAAGATTCACATAGACGTAATCATTACCGGCAGCATGCATTTTTTCAAATTTCATAACAAATATCTTTATATGAAAAAAACACTTGCGTGATTCCATAGAATCAGGGCAAGTGTTTTAAGATTATAAATAAAAACTGTGTCAGAGTAGACAAATGCTTTTATTCCTACAAATTTACATCTTTTTGTTCATTATCCAGCAATAAAAAATCAAAAAGTTTTTATTTATATGTCACCCATTTCATCATCTCCTTAAAGCTAGGCTTTTTACCGTACATCAATATTCCTACACGATAAATTTTAGCAGCAAAAATCGAAATCACTATAAATGTACCATACAAAAGAACAAGCGAAAGAAGTATCTCCCAAAATGGAATTCCAAATGGAATTCTTACCATCATAACTATAGGAGATGTAAAAGGTATAAGCGATGTCCAGAATGCGAGTGGCCCATCAGGATTACTTACACTATAAAATCCTGCGAAGAAAGCAAAGAAGATTACAAGAGTAACAGGAGTCATGAACTGGGTAGTGTCTTCCTCACTGTCAACGGCTGATGCAAACATTGCAAAAATTGAGGCATACAACACATACCCTCCGATAAAAAAGAGAACGAAATACAAAATCACCTCTAACCAATTTACACTCATAACGGTAGACATTAGTCCCTCTATATTAAAATCACCCATTTCCGATGACATAGCTACTGCTTGTTCAGGAGAAGAAATAAACATAGATACTCCAGACATCAAAACAGTTGTCATCACTATCCACACGGCCAACTGAGTAAGACCAACTAATCCAATTCCAATTATTTTACCCACCAGAAGGTTCACCGGTTTTACAGAAGAAACCATTACTTCTACAACGCGACTTTTCTTCTCTTCGAGAACGGCCTGCATTACCATATTACCATACATCAAAATAAACATATATATAAGAATGGTAAACAGCATTCCAATTATAGAAGCAAGTTCAGTTGAAGACTCTTTAACACTACCATCTACACTCATTCTTAATGTTCTGAGAGATACTCCGCTACCATCTTCAAGAATGTCTCTTACTTTGCTAATGGATTCGTTATCCACAGCACCTGATACTGTAAGTTCGTCAAGCCTTTGTTCAGTAACCTTATCATTTAAAGTTCTTTGAATTAGGGTCTGCAAGTCAAGCGGAGTCTGCTTTTCAGAAGTAATAGTAACAGCATTTGGGTTTTTACTTAAATCATCTGTAATTTGAAGTATTGCAAACAAATCTCTCCCTACTTTAGGCTCCGATTCTTGTTGTTCAGCTTCTTTAATTATCTGAAATTGATATAGATCTGAAGATTTCAAAAGAGGTGCATATAGTCCTGTATTATCAATTACTGCTACATTTTTTACACTTCCATCATTAAGTGTCGAAAGCCATAAAGGAACAATAGACAATGCCACCATTAAAAATGGCATCAGAATAGTGAGTATGATAAATGATTTCTTTCTTACTCTTGTTAGATACTCTCTCTGTATTACTAAGCTTAATCTATTCATCTTACTATTTTGTTACAGTTTTAATAAAGACATCATTCATTGTAGGCAACTCCTCATCGTAGCTAACAACTTCATATTTATCAAATATCAGTTGTGCCAACTCATTATTAGTAATTCCATCTAGCTTCTTAATTCTAAGATCTATATACTCATGATATAATTCTTTAGAGAGCACTTCAAAAGAAGGATGATCAAAATCAAAATCATTTCCTATAAGCCTAAATCTAAAAATATTGGGCCTATGATCTTTTCTAATATTATATACATTACCTTTCAACACCACCTCAGATTTATGTATCAAGGCAATATTATCGCAAAGTTCTTCTACTGATCCCATATCGTGCGTAGAAAGAATTATTGTCTTACCTTCATCCTTCAAACGCAACATCTCATTTTTTACAATTTCTGTATTCACCGGGTCAAAGCCACTAAATGGCTCATCAAATATAAGTAGATCAGGATTATGAATAACTGTCGAAATAAACTGTACTTTTTGTTGCATTCCTTTAGACAATTCTTCAACTTTACGGTTATACCAATCCATTATATTAAATCGTTTAAACCATATCATTAAATGATGATGAGCATCCTTTTTCGACATACCTCGCAGCTGCGCCATATACATAGCCTGTTCTCCTACCTTCATTTTTCTGTACAAACCTCTCTCTTCAGGCAAATACCCAATATTATAAATATCTTCCTTCTTATACGGCCTGCCATCAATCATAACCCCACCACTGTCTGGAGCAGTTATGCGTGTAATAATACGAATAAGTGTGGTCTTACCCGCACCATTTGGGCCCAGCAACCCGAAAACCGTTCCACGCGGCACTTCTATGCTTACTCGATCTAATGCCAAATGGTTAGCATACTGTTTTACAACATCTTGTGTTTCTAAATACATAATTTAATATTTTAGTACTATTCTCTCACCAAGCTCTTTTGCGAGTACTCTTTTTATATCCTGAAGCTGTTTCAATTGCGTTATTAATTCGGGATACCTATCATGACTGCTTGTTTTCAGTTCTTCTTTAACTTCATCTATTTTCTGCATTACATAAGCATTTTTCAGCTCTGTGGTTGCACGAGGCACGAAGTTACTCAAGTGGTTCTGTTCTAACAATCGTGAACTTTTATCACCAACGACTTCCCCAAGAATCTTAGAATGAATATTACTCAATTGATATCTATCACTAAGCAACTCTGAAGCAAGTTTACTAACCTTAGCATTGGGGTAATTAAGGAAAAAATTACCTGAGTTAAAGTCCTTAATTCCTACATGCTCAACGGCCTTATTAAACATTAACCTATAAAGCTCATTCGAAAAAGTTATATTATCACGTTCAAGATCGAATTGAACAAACTCAGTAACTCCAGGACCCTCCTCTATTAATACTTGCTCTTCTACGACAGTTTTTCCCTCTTTTCGTTTACGGGTTTCAAACTTCTGATATATAGGGAAGTTTCCATACCTCACCACATATCTAAGTATCTCACGCTCAAATTTATCAAAAGGAGTAACAGCTACTTTAGTGTCAACTTTTAAGTCCGATATCGCACCCATACCTTCATCTGGTGAAATACTGCTACCAACAGACATTCTTATCTCTTCTCTATCCTTTTGTTGTTTTTTCTTGTCCCAGTCTCTTAATCGTATATTATTAATCTCAGAAATAAGAACATCTTCTGGAATTTTTAGAGATTGCGAGCACTCTTGAATGTAAACTGAACGCGTAATTGCATCGGGAATAATAGCTATACTTTTTACGATGTTAGAAATCATACCCGATCTCTTTATAGGATCGTCGCCAACCTCATCAATCAGTAAATCTGTTTTAAAACGGATAAAGTCGGTCTCATTTTCTGATATATATCTATGGAAACTTTCGGCATTTTGCTTTCTGGCAAAAGAATCGGGATCCTCTCCTTCTGGAAGAAGCACCACTTTCACGTTCATACCGTCTTCCAATAATAAGTCAATACCTCTCAAAGCGGCATTTATTCCAGCAGTATCGCCATCATAAAGAACAGTAATATTATCTGTGAACCTATGAATCATGCGTATCTGACCATGTGTAAGCGCTGTACCGGATGAAGCCACAACATTTTCAATTCCTGCCTGATGCATTGAAAGAACATCTGTGTAACCCTCCACAAGAAAGCATTTATCCTGTTTAACCATAGCACTCTTGGCAAAATATATCCCATAAAGCTCTTTGCTCTTTGAGTAGATATCACTTTCGGGAGAGTTCACATATTTACCAACATTCTCAACCTTCTTAAGAATTCTTCCCCCAAAGGCAACAACTTTGCCCGAAATAGAATGTACCGGAAATAGTACACGCCCTCTAAAACGGTCAACTACTGGTCTATTGTTCTCACCACCTAATGAGAGTCCGGTTTTTAAGAGAAAGTCAATATTATAACCAGCCTTTTGTGCCTCAACGGTAAAAGCATTACGCTCCTCTAAGCTATAGCCTAGTTGAAATTTTTTTATAATATCCTCTCTTATACCTCTTTCTTTAAAATATGTGAGTCCCACCGATTTTCCTTCGGGATTAGAGTGTAATGTTTTTACAAAATAGTTGCAAGCAAACTCGTTAAGTATAAACATACTTTCTCTGTCGCTCTGTTGCTTTTTTTCTTCATTTGTAAGTTCCTTCTCAACAATCTCAATATTGTATTTACTTGCAAGATACTTCAAAGCTTCGTAATACGACATTTGCTCATGCTTCATCACAAAGTGAATAGGTGAGCCTCCCTCGCCACAAGAAAAGCACTTACAAATATTCTTTGCAGGAGAAACATAAAAAGAGGGCGATCTATCGTCGTGAAACGGACATAGACCCACCATGTTCACACCCCTTCTTCGAAGTGTGACAAAATCAGACACCACCTCTGCAATCTGTGCAGCATCTTGAATACGTTCTATAGTATTATGATCAATCATTTCAGAAGCACGAAATTACTTATTTATATTGTTAAAAAAGTGATTATAGTAAATATATTCTTACTTTTGTGATGGACAAATTTAATTCAAATACTATAAAAATTGTAAGATGAGCACAGTAGATTGGTCGAAACTATCATTCGGCTACATTAAAACAGATTACAACATAAGAAGTCATTACAAAGATGGCAAATGGAGTGAGCCACAAGCAGAATCCTCTGAGTATATTAATCTTCACATAGCAGCCACAACACTGCATTATGGACAGGAAGTTTTTGAGGGCTTGAAGGCATTCAGAGGAAAAGATGGTAAGGTTCGTGTTTTCAGAATGCGTGAAAATGCTTTGCGCTTGCAATCATCATGCAGGGGCATTAAAATGGCCGAGCTACCAGTTGAAATGTTTGAAAAGATGGTACTTCTTGCCATTAAGAAAAACGAACAATTTGTGCCACCTTACGAAAGTGGTGCTTCCTTATATATTCGTCCGCTTATGATTGGTACAAGCGCTCAGGTAGGTGTAAAACCATCTGCAGAATATACATTCATTATTTTTGTAACCCCTGTTGGACCCTATTTCAAAGAAGGTTTTAAACCAACTCCAATGGTGATTTTCAGAGAATACGATCGTGCAGCACCACTAGGAACAGGAACTTATAAAGTAGGTGGCAATTACGCTGCTAGCCTTGTTGCCGGCGAAAAGGCTCACGAAATGGGCTACTCAGCAGTTCTGTATCTCGATGCAAAGGAGAAGAAATATATCGATGAGTGTGGTCCTGCAAACTTTTTCGCTATAAAAGACAACACTTATATCACTCCAAAATCGAGTTCAATCCTTCCATCCATTACAAACAAGAGTTTGATGCAACTAGCTGAAGAGATGGGCTTAAAGGTTGAAAGGCGACCAATTCCGGAAGAAGAACTAGAAACCTTCGAAGAGGCAGGAGCATGCGGAACAGCAGCTGTAATTAGCCCCATTTTAAGAATCGATGATATTAGCAAAAACAAGTCATATCTTTTTTGCAAAGATGGTAAAGCTGGGCCAATAAGTCTTAAACTTTACAATCAGCTACGTGCTATACAGTATGGCGATGAGCCTGATAAATATGGCTGGGTAACGGTTGTTGAATAACTAAAGATTATTCATTTAAGCTATTCCACTTATTATAAGGATGTATGGAGAGGAATGAGTTATAGTATCTAACATTATCTGTAACTTCCTCTCCTAACCATTCGGGCTTCTCAAAATGCTCATCTTCGTGCTCAAGTTCAACCTCAGCAATCAACAAACCTTCGTTATCTCCATTAAACTCATCCACTTCAAAAACATGCTTGCCCACCTTAACGAGGTAACGTGTTTTATCAATTAAACTCTCTTCACATAGCTTGAGCATCTCTTCGGCATCATCTTTCGGAATCTCATACTCCCATTCATTTCGCTTTAATGTACCTGAAACAACAGAACTCTTTACTGTGATATACGCTTTTTCGCCTTTCAAACGTACACGCACAACACTAACACCCGAAAGCGAAAGATATCCCTGTTTTATAGGGTATGCTTTAAAAGACTTTGATTTATAGTCTCCATCAACAAGAAATTTTCTCTCTATTTCGTATGCCATACTTTAAGTTTTACAATATCCATTTTGACAAATGTAATATTATAATTAATAAAATGTGCATGAATTGTGTCCAATTTATTTTGGGGGAATGGTATAAAAAAACTATGTTTTTAAGTTTTTCGTAATCACTACGAAAAAATAAAAACATAGTTAAAGTTTTGGTTTGGATTAAATAAAAATCAATGCGCGTAATTCTTCTTTTTATTAATGAATCCATTGCAAAGATAATATTCTTGAATATTATGTCAATATTCTTGATACTAAAATTCGTTTACTGAGTATTTTATCCACACATTTTTAACTTAAATTTCAAGGACTTATTAAAATTAAGGTTTACTTAAGGAATAACACTAAATAAAAAAATTATCTTTGCTTATCAAATTAAATATATTCAATTAGACATCAAGAATCAACTTCATCATTTAAAATACTTCGGTATGGGAAAAATTCTTACAAGCATACTTTTTGGAACTGCTATTACTTCATTGCATGCACAGCAGAAACCAAATATTGTTTTCATCCTTACGGATGATTTAGGCTACGGAGATATTAGCAGCTATGGGCAAGATAAATTTCAGACACCAAATATCGATAAGCTTGCATTAAATGGCACACGATATACAAGAAGCTATGCAGGCGCAACTGTAAGCGCACCTTCACGTGCAAGTCTGTTAACTGGCCTACATACCGGACACACACCCATAAGGGGAAACAGAGAAGTTCAGCCCGAAGGACAAGCCCCACTGCCCGCAGACACATATACTTTATTCAGTATGTTTAAAGAAGCTGGATATAGCACTGGAGTATTTGGAAAATGGGGTCTGGGATATCCTGGTTCAGAAGGAGACCCAATGAATCAAGGAGTAGATCAGTTTTTTGGATTTATATGCCAGAGGATGGCACATAACTACTATCCAACATATCTATGGAGTAACAACAAAAAAGTTGAATTTCCTGAAAACAAAGATGGTCGTTTAGGTACATATTCACAAGACCTCATTCACGAAAAAACGTTAGAGTTTATCGAAAGTCATAAAGAAGATCCATTCTTTTTGTATGTACCATTAATGCTTCCTCACGCCGAGTTGATTGTTCCTGAAGATAGTATTTTCCAAAACCTAAAAGGAGTATTCCCCGAAACGCCATACAAGGGAAAAGAACCTGGAGACACCTCTAGCGGAGGCTACAGGTCACAAGAGTTTCCCCGTGCTGCTCATGTAGCAATGGTAAAACGAATCGATTTATATGTTGCAGAAATAGTGCAGAAGCTAAAAGATGAAGGTGTCTATGAAAATACGCTCATTATTTTCACCAGCGATAACGGTCCGCACAAAGAAGGTGGAGGTGATCCTGACTTTTTCAACAATAATGGAATTTACAGAGGATATAAAAGAGATTTATATGAAGGTGGAATACGTGTTCCAACTATAATTTCATGGGAAGGCAAAATAGCAAAAGGTGAAGAAAGCAACTTCGCATTTGCGTTTTGGGATTATCTTCCTACGTTTGCCGAAATATTAAATATTAATATCCCAAACCAAACCGATGGTGTCAGCATCTTGCCTACACTAGTTGGTAATGAAGGTCAAAAAGATAGAGATTACTTCTATTTTGAGTTTCAGGAGATGGGAGGCCGACAAGCAGTTATTAGGGGCAACTGGAAACTTATTCACCTCGACATCAGAAGTGGTGGTGTTTATGAACTCTACAATATAGCTTCAGACCCTTCTGAGAATCATAATCTAATAAATATGTTCCCAGAAAAAACTAAAGAGCTGAAGAGGATAATGAAGAATGCAAGAACAGATCATCCCGACTGGCCTTTACTTTAAATAATTCAATATTATATGAAAAAGTTAATTCCAATACTCTCTACACCAATATTAATAGCAAGTGCTGCTGCACAAACCTCAAAACCAAACATTGTTCTTATCTATGCCGATGACATAGGTTATGGCGATTTATCTTCGTATGGTGCACAAAGGGTTGAAACACCTAATACAGATTCACTTGCTGCAAATGGTGTACGGTTTACAAATGCACACTCTGCAGCCGCAACAAGCACTCCTTCGCGATACGGACTTTTTACAGGTGAATATCCATGGCGACGAAAAGGTACAGGTGTGGCAAATGGAGATGCAGCATTAATAATTAATTCCGAAAGAGTAACTCTACCTAAAATACTTCAAGAAGCGGGCTATAAAACTGGTGCAGTTGGCAAGTGGCACCTTGGCATGGGAAGCGAACATGGTAAACAAGATTGGAATGGACATGTATCACCAGGCCCGGCAGAGATAGGTTTCGACTATTCTTATATAATGGCAGCAACGGGCGACAGGGTTCCGTGCGTATTTATGGAAAATCAAAGAGTGGTAAACCTAGACCCCAACGATCCTATTCAGATAAGTTATACAAATAACTTTGAAGGCGAACCAACAGGCAGAGATAATCCCGAACTGTTAACAAAGCTGCATCCTAGTCACGGCCACGATCAAAGCGTTGTACATGGAATATCACGTATTGGATACATGAAAGGGGGCAAATCGGCTCTATGGGAAGATGAAAATATTGCCGACAGTATAACTGTACATGCGGTTCGCTTCATTGAAAAGAACAGCGATAAACCCTTCTTCCTCTATTTTGGAACAAACGATATACATGTGCCTCGTTATCCGCACGAAAGATTCAGAGGTGCTACCGATATGGGACATCGAGGAGATGCTATTGTGCAGTTCGACTGGTCGGTTGGTGAAGTAGTAAAAGCACTCAAAGACGCAGGTGTTTTTGAGAATACAATTATAATACTTACCAGTGATAACGGACCAGTTGTAGATGATGGATACAAGGATGGTGCCGTTGAAGGGCTCAAAGATCATAAACCATGGGGGCCGTTCAGAGGTGGCAAATACAGTACTTTTGAAGCAGGAACAAGAGTTCCATTTATAGTTCACTGGCCCGAGAAAGTAGACCCCAAAGTATCACCTGCGCTGGTTTCACAGGTAGACATGACAGCCACTATGGCTGCACTAGTAGGACTTGATCGTACTGACGAAATTCCACAAGATAGTCAAAATCAACTCAATGCATGGCTTGGGCTAGAATTAAATGGCAGAGACTATGTTATTGGAGCCGCAAACACATCAAGCTCACTATCGGTGCTAACTAGAGAATGGAAATATATTGAACCTAGCAATGGCCGACAATATAGCATTCTCACAAATATTGAATATGGAAACAATCCCGATGATCAACTTTACAATATGATAATTGATCGTGGTGAGTATGATAATGTTGCCAAAGAAAATCCTCAGAGATTAGAAATGATGAAGCTTATTCTCGAAAGAGAGAAGGAAAAAGGAGTAAATAAAGATTTATAATTGAATTTGAGTAAATATGAAAACGAGAACATTCTTTATTCTGGCTTTTGCCATCATAGCATATGGTATAAAAGCGCAGAATATTTGGGAAGACACCAATATAACTCAGGTAAATGCTGAAAAAGCACATGCCTCATATATCCCATTTGATAAACCTGCTTGGGAAAAAAACCGTCTGGAAGAATCAAAACAGGTTAAAATTCTAAACGGAATATGGAAATTCCGATACTTCGAGAACCCTGGCTTAGTACCTAAAGATATTTCTAAAGAGAGTATTAATACTAATTGGGACAATATCGAAGTTCCCTCTAACTGGCAGCTGCAGAATGATGGGAAATACGATCCTCCAATTTTCACTAATACAAAATACCCTTTCGAGCCTAATCCTCCATATGTACCCAAAGATTATAACCCAACTGGTGTGTATAAGAAAACATTTACTGTTCCCAGCAGCTGGAATGGCAATCAAGTATTCATACACTTTGCAGGAGTACAATCCGCAATGACTCTATGGGTAAACGGTAAAGAGGTTGGATATCATGAGGATGGTATGTTGCCTTCCGAATTCAACATCACAAAATATATCAATAAAGGTGAGAACGAAATAACAGTAAAGGTGCTAAACTGGTCAAAAGGCAGCTATCTTGAAGATCAGGACTACTGGCGATTAAGTGGCATTTACAGAGATGTTTATCTTTTTTCTACTCCAAATGTAAGGATGCGCGATTTCACGGTGTATTCTGAGCTGGTGAATGATTATGTTGATGCAGTACTAAATATCGAGGTTGATGTTGAGAATATTAATGTAAGATCTAATGAAGATTACACTATTCTTACAACTTTAAAAGATCAATCAGGCAATACAATAAAAACAATTAAAAGCTCTCCGTTTAAAGTTAAGAGAGGAACAGAACAAAAGATAAATCTCACAGAAAAGATTGAGAATCCTTTAAAATGGACTGCAGAGACACCCAACCTCCATAAAGTAGGTATTGAATTGCAGAAAGCAAATGGAGAGACATTACAGTCGTTTGTTATAAACACAGGCTTCCGAAAGGTAGAAATTAAGGATGGTTTGTTTCTCGTGAACGGTAAACCCATTAAAATTAAGGGGGTAAATCGTCATGATTTCGACATGTATAACGGTCGCACCGTCACACGCGAATCAATGATTAAAGATATTGTATTGATGAAGCAGCATAATATAAATGCAGTTCGCACCAGTCACTACCCCAACAATGCCGAGTTTTATTCACTTTGCGATGAGTACGGACTATATGTTATGGACGAAGCCAACGTTGAGAGTCACGGCTTATGGGAAAAAGGTTATTATGTAGGTGAAAAGGAAGAGTGGAAAAAGATGATAGTTGAGCGTAACGTAAATATGGTACTTAGAGATAAAAATCACCCTTCAATTGTGTTCTGGTCTATGGGTAACGAATCGGGTTGGGGCGTAAACTTCGATTATGCCTATGAAGCTATGAAAGAAGCAGACCCGGAGAAAAGACCTGTACACTATGAATCTAAAAACCCGGCATATGCACATATATTAAACCGATACGATATCATTTCAGATATGTACTCATCGATGAAACATCTGGAGGATTATTATAACTGGGATTCCGAACGTCCAATCATAATATGTGAGTATGCTCACACCATGGGCAACAGCCTCGGAAACTTCCGTAAATACTGGAATTTGTATAATGAGTTTGATCGTTTCCAGGGCGGCTTTACATGGGACTGGATGGATCAAGCCCTACGTACGAAAGATGAAAATGGCAGGGAATATTGGAATATTATAAACTATAGCGATGGTTCGAATACAAATGATGGTTTAATAAACCCCGACCATACACCTCAACCCGAAATGGAGGAGCTTAAAAAGATATACCAATATTTCAATGTAAATGATATAGATATTAATACCGGCATAGTATCAATTTCAAATGAGACCTATTTTGCTGATGCAAGTGATGTTTATGTACAATGGGAGATAATTGAAAATGGAAAAGTAATAGATTCGGGAAGAGTTGACACTTTAAAAATCAAACCTCAAGAGAGTCAACTTATGGAGATCAAATTCGATAGAACGGCAATTGTTCCCGGAAATGAGTACTTCATGAACTTTAGCTTCCATTTAAAAGAAAATCAACTTTGGGCCGATGCAGGATTTGTTGTTTCAAGAGAACAAATTAATTTTGGATTACATCACTTTGTGAAAGAGAAAACAGATATCAATTCATTGCCAGAGTTGAAAGTTTCTGAAAAAGATAATTACATAATTCTCATCGGCGACAACTTCTATTTAACATTTGATAAATTTAAAGGTGGATTAAGCAAACTGGTTTATGACAACGAAGAGGTTATATCAGAAACATTACTTCCCTATCTTTGGAGAGTTCCAACAGACAACGATGAAGGTGGAGGCATACGAAGCTATGCCGATCGTTGGAGGCAAGCCGGTCTCGACAAAAACGATATCCGCCCTGTAAGTATTACTTATGATCGTATTAATGTTGGTCAGGTTATTATTCGTGTACAAAATGCTGTTAAAACAACCACTGAAGACATTGCATACGAGGCTCACTTTACTGTAAATGGTGATGG
>Ga0209075_1002168_pt1 | contig 17580 bp, 21 predicted proteins | sample Stecom2011_FD_187523 | JGI IMG/M metagenome (GOLD analysis project Ga0209075, IMG submission 187523) | Agricultural soil microbial communities from Utah to study Nitrogen management - Steer compost 2011 (SPAdes) (version 2) | ecosystem: Environmental > Terrestrial > Soil > Agricultural land...
TTTAATTAACTCGATCTATTTATATGTCCAAAAAGCAAAAGCTGGAAATCCAATATGAGATTTTTGAAACTCTCACAGACCTACCTGCCGAAATTCAAGATCTGATGCATAAGGCGCAAGAGGCGCGTGAAAATGCGTATGCACCCTATTCTCATTTTAAGGTAGGTGCCGCTGTAAAACTTTCTTCGGGTGCCATTACCGTTGGCAACAATCAGGAAAATGCCGCTTACCCTTCCGGCCTGTGTGCGGAACGGGTTGCCATCTTTCATGCCGGCGCCACCCATCCAAAGGAAACAGTTGTGGCAATGGCCATCTCCGCACGCTCCCAAAATCGTATCCTAAACCAACCCATCGGCCCCTGCGGCGCGTGCAGACAGTCCATGGCAGAATATGAACAAAGACAAAAAGCCCCAATCGCCATCTACTTTATGGGCGAAACCGGTAAGATCGCAAAAGTAGCTTCGGTAGCCAACTTGCTGCCATTCGGATTCGACGCAAATTATTTGTAAAAACCCCCAGCTCCCCATTTTAAATTTGCCGAGCATTTGTTTTTTGGATTTTGGATTTTGGGATTTGGAATTTGGATTTTACCATTTGCCATTTGTGTTTTAAACATATAAAGTGGTACTTTTGTTACCCGCTTATCAAAATTATTTAAATGAAGAAAATCACCAAAAAAACATACCTTGATTGGTATGAAGACATGCTGTTCTGGCGTCGGTTCGAAGATAAACTGGCCCAGGTATATATCAATCAAAAAGTACGGGGCTTCTTGCACCTTTACAATGGGCAGGAAGCTGTTTTGGCCGGCGCGATACACACCATGGATCTTACCAAGGACAAGATGATAACCGCCTATAGAAACCACGTACAACCCATCGCCATGGGCGTGGATCCCAAAAAAGTAATGGCTGAGCTCTACGGAAAAGCTACAGGAACCTCCCACGGTTTGGGCGGGTCTATGCATATTTTCTCTAAGGAACACAGATTTTACGGAGGTCACGGTATTGTTGGAGGACAAATTCCTCTTGGCGCGGGCTTGGCCTTTGCCGATAAATATTTTGGACGAGATGCCGTAACCCTAACTTATATGGGCGACGGAGCTGTGCGTCAAGGTGCTTTTCACGAAGCTTTCAACTTGGCCATGCTGTGGAAACTCCCAGTGGTTTTCTGTTGTGAAAACAACGGTTATGCTATGGGAACTTCCGTAGAGCGATCCGCCAACCATACCGATATCTGGAAATTGGGATTGGGCTATGAAATGCCCTGTAAACCAGTAGACGGTATGAAACCAGAAGTTGTGGCTAAAGAAATGGACGAGGCTATCAAACGTGCCCGCCGAGGCGATGGCCCAACCTTCCTCGAATTGCGGACATACCGCTATCGAGGCCACTCCATGAGCGACGCCCAACATTACCGCACCAAGGAAGAAGTAGCAAAAAAACAAGAAGAAGATCCTATTTCCTACGTGCTTCATAAAATTTATGAAAACAAATGGGCTACTGAGGCGGAAATAAAAAAGATTGACCAGAGAGTAAGAGATTTAGTGGACGAATGCGAAAAATTTGCAGACGAATCCCCTTACCCAGAAAAAAACGTGATGTACGATGCAGTTTACGAACAAGAGGATTATCCTTTTATACAACATAAACTATAGAAGATGGCAGAAGTGATTAACATGCCGCGCTTAAGCGACACAATGGAAGAAGGTACCGTAGCAACTTGGTTAAAAAAAGTTGGCGATACCGTAAAAGAAGGCGATATCTTGGCCGAAATCGAAACGGACAAGGCAACGATGGAATTTGAATCTTTCTATGAAGGCACCTTGCTGCACATAGGCGTAAAAGAAGGAGAAACCGTTGCAGTTGATTCACTTTTGGCAATCATCGGAGATAAGGATGAAGATATTTCAGCTTTAATTGATGGGAAATCCGTCTCAAAGGAAGATGATTCTTCCGATAAGAAAAAAACTTCCGATTCTGATAAGGACGATAAGTCTTCAGATAAGAAAGAAGAAAAACAGAAAGAATCCAAAGATGATTCCTCTGCGAAAGATGAAAAATCTGAATTGCCTAAAGGGGTAGAAGTAATAACCATGCCCCGCTTGAGTGATACCATGACAGAAGGCACCGTAGCTACTTGGCTAAAGAAAGAAGGCGATAAGGTGGAAGAAGGCGATATTCTCGCTGAAATTGAAACCGATAAGGCTACCATGGAATTTGAATCTTTCTATGCCGGTGTCCTGCTTAAAATTGGTGTAGGCGAAGGAGAATCCGCACCGGTTGATTCCGTCCTGGCCATCATTGGACCTAAAGACACTGATATTTCAGGAATTATAGAAAACTTCAAAAAGGATAAAAAGACATCAGGTAAAAAGGAAGATTCTCCAAAATCTGAGGATAAAGTTGAAGAAAAAGTTCCTGCTAAAAAAACAGAGGACTCCAGATTGGAAACAACTACGGCACCTGCTCCTACCTCACAAGCTGCAAGTGAAGGTCGGATTTTCGCCTCCCCCTTGGCAAGGAAAATGGCCGAGGAAAAGGGAATCAATCTGCGACATGTTCGAGGAAGTGGAGATCAAGGTCGTATTGTTAGAAGTGATATAGAAAATTACCAACCAGCTACCGATCAAGCTTATGTGCCCGTTGGCACAGAGAGTTTTGAGGAGGTCAAAAACTCGCAAATGCGTAAAACCATTGCGAAGCGTTTGGCCGAGTCTAAATTTACCGCCCCGGAATATTATCTTACCGTGGAGTTGGATATGGATCAGGCTATTTCATCACGGACGGTAATAAATGCCGATCCTGATGTGAGAATATCTTTTAATGATATGATTATTAAAGCCTGTGCTATGGCCTTGCGAAAGCATCCACAAGTAAATAGCCAATGGACTCCCGAAGTCACCAAAATAGCCAAGCACATTCATATTGGAGTGGCAGTAGCTGTTGATGAAGGACTATTGGTCCCAGTTTTGAAATTCGCCGATCAAATGACTTTCTCACAAATTGGAGCACAAGTAAAAGAACTTGCCGAAAAGGCTAGGACTAAGAAAATCACCCCACAGGAAATGGAGGGCAGTACTTTCACGGTTTCCAATTTGGGAATGTTTGGTATCAATGAGTTTACTTCTATTATAAATCAGCCCAACTCAGCTATTCTATCGGTAGGAGCTATCGTCCAAAAACCAGTGGTAAAAAACGGTCAAATAGTGGTAGGGAACACGATGAATCTTACCTTGGCGTGCGACCACCGAACAGTAGATGGCGCAACGGGAGCAAAATTCCTACAAACCTTGAGGCAGTATATCGAGAATCCAGTTACTATGTTTGTGTAACGAGTTAAATATTTAAAACAAAAACCTCATAGACTTTTATAGCCTATGAGGTTTTTTTGTTACACCAATCCCGCCCGTTTCAGCAGGGCTTCTGGATCGGGCTTCTGCCCTCTAAATGCGATGTAAAGCTCCATAAGGTCCTTAGTCCCCCCTTGCGAAAGCACAAAGTCTTTAAACCTATCTGCCACTTCCTTATTAAATATCCCTTCTTGCTTAAATAAAGCAAAGGCGTCGGCATCGAGTACTTCCGCCCATTTATAACTGTAATATCCCGCTGAATATCCACCTTGAAAAATATGTGAAAAGGAAGGGCTCATGCAGTTCTCCAATACATCAGGATATAATTGGGTGTCGCCAAATGCTGCAGTTTCAAAAGCTTTTACATCAGTGATGCCCGAAGGATCACTGCCGTGCCACGACATATCCAACAGCCCAAAACTCAACTGCCGCAACGTGGCCATGCCTTCTAGAAAAGTAGCGGATTCCTTTATTTTCTCAACATATTCCATAGGGATTACTTCTCCTGTTTTGTAGTGAGTGGCAAAGAGCTCCAATGTTTCCTTCTCATAACACCAGTTTTCCAAAATCTGGCTGGGCAGTTCCACAAAATCCCAATACACACTAGTTCCAGAAAGACTTGGGTAATGCGTGTTTGCCAACATTCCGTGCAAAGCGTGACCGAACTCGTGGAATAACGTCGTAACCTCGTTAAAAGTCAATAACGAAGGTTTGCTGGCCGTTGGTTTGGTGAAATTGCAAACTATGGAAATATGGGGACGGTCGTTAATACCGTCTTTTATACTTTGTGGCTTATATGAAGTCATCCAAGCCCCATTCCGTTTTCCGGCCCGTGGGTGGAAGTCGGCGTAAAAAATGGCCACTAGCGCTCCCGCATCATCCTTTACTTCGTAGGTTTTTACATCAACATGGTATTTGTCAATATTTTGTACTTCCTTAAAATGAAGGCCGTATAGCTTTTCAGAAACAGTGAATACTCCGTTTATTACGTTTTTCAATTCAAAATAAGGCTTGAGCATTTCATCATCCAGGTTGAAGCGTTTCTGCTTTAGTTTTTCTGAATAATAAGCCCCATCCCATTTTTCTAAGTGATCGATCTGGTCGAGTTCTTTTGCAAATGCAGTTAATTCATCAAATTCTTTTTTGGCCGCGGGTCCAGCTTTTTCAAGCAATTCATTTAAAAAAGATTTTACTTTCTCCGGCGTTTCGGCCATGCGTTCTTCCAAAACAAAATGGGCGTGACTTTCATAGCCCAGTAAATTGGCGCGTTGATGCCGAAGCTGCACGATTTTAAGCACGTTCTGCTGATTGTCCAACTCGTCGTTGTGAAAGCATTTCGCCCCAAAGGCTACAGACATTTTCTTGCGTAACTCACGATTGTCAGCATAGGTTAGAAAAGGAACATAACTGGGGTAGTCCAATGTAAATATCCACCCTTTCTTTTCTTTTTCTCCAGCGGTTTGGGAGGCAGCTTCAATCACTCCCTCCGGTAAGCCGGAAAGATCGTTTTTGTCTGTGAGGTGTAGCTCATACTTATTTGTTTCGGCCAATACATTTTCCCCGAAAGTTAGACTGAGCTTAGAGAGTTCGGTATCGATCTTTCGTAATTGCTTTTTATTTTCTTCAGAAAGATTGGCGCCATTTCGTGAAAAAGACTTGTATTTCTTATCCAACAACATTTGTTGTTCTTCAGAAAGATCCAAAGAGTCCTTTTGGTTGTAAACAGCTTTGATTCTTTTGAATAAAGATTCATTCAATAATATGTCATTGCTGAATTCCGTGAGCAAGGGCGAAATTTCCTGTGCTATTCTTTGTATTTCTTCATTGGTCTCGGCACTGTTGAGGTTGAAGAAAATACTCGTAGCCCGATCTAATTGAGCCCCCGTATTCTCAAGGGCCTCTACCGTGTTTTGAAATGTGGGCTGTTCAGAACTTGAAGTTATAGCATCAATTTCCACCTTCGTATCCTCAATCAATTGACTGATGGCCGGGAGGAAATGTTTGTTTCCTATCTTGGAAAATGGGGCTGTGTCGTAGGGGTGTAATAGGGGATTGGTGTTCATATATAAAATTGTAGATGCGCGATTAATCCCGCACCCGTGATATTGATTAATTATTTTTTTAAATTTCGTGCACCTTCTTCAACCTTCTTTTTGAGGTCTTCTTTGTAAGCCACAATTTTATCCAAAATAGCTTTATTGGATGCTCCAAGAATCTGCAACGCAAGAATTCCCGCATTTTTAGCGCCGTTTAGTGCAACTGTGGCAACCGGCACTCCGCCCGGCATTTGGAGGATGGAGAGAACGCTGTCCCACCCATCAATAGAGTTACTGGATTTTACGGGCACCCCGATTACCGGCAAAGGAGAAAGTGAAGCTATCATTCCTGGTAAGTGTGCAGCTCCTCCCGCTCCAGCAATAATTACCGAAATGCCTCTGCTATGGGCATTTTTCCCAAAATTAAAAAGCTTGTCCGGAGTTCGGTGAGCGGATACGATGTCCACTTCCACCTCAATATTGAATTCCTTTAAAATATCAATGGCTTCCTGCATTACCGGCAGGTCGCTCGTACTTCCCATTACTATTGCTACTTTGCTCATGGACTTTTGATTTTCATTTAAATATTGACAAAAATACAATGTATTATTGTGTTTTGGTCAATATTGAGGGTTTGACATTTTGTTTATCCAATTTTATTGGATTTCTAGAAGATGCATTCTCCTTAAATCTTTCTCAAAATTTACACCTATCCAACTTTCTGCTTGTTTTAATCAGTATTTTTGGCTGAACCGCCCCAGATTAATTAGTTAATAGTCTCCCGCCTCCTAGCGAAGCGGTCTAAAATCTAACTTGTATGCGAAATGTCTTTCTTGGAATTGTAATTGCGTTTGGTATAGTCTTCCTCTTGCGCTATTGCGAACACAAAAAAGACGATCGTGAGCAATTGGAAGCCAGCACCGCTATGATCCAAAAAGAATTGAAAAACGTGGGGAAACTAATCGTTACAGAAGGCAGTTATGCTCAGGTTTTTAGTTTTAGCGGGAGCAAGGATTTGTTGTTCGGACTCACCTACGCCAACAAAAAAGCTTTGGTAGTGGTAAACGCAAAAGCTACCATAGCCTATGATTTGAGTAAGGTTGAGATGGATGTAGACGAGGCCACCAAAACGGTCACCATCACCAAAATCCCTGAACCTGAACTTTCCATCAATCCCAATATTGAATATTACGACGTAAAACAGGACTACCTTAACCAATTTAACGCTTCAGATTATAACAAAATAAAACAACGGATAGAAAAATCGCTCCGAAAGAAAATAGAAGAATCAGAACTGCGCACCAATGCCGAAAACCGGCTGATATCGGAACTTTCAAAAATCTATCTTCTTACCAATTCTATGGGATGGACTTTAAAATACAATCAGACAGTTGTTGAAAGAGAAGAAGACCTGCAAGAAATAAAACTCTAGAGAAATTGGAAACTGAAGTCGAAACTTGACCGGAGGAGGATCGAAAATGAAAGTGACAAGGAAATTGCCTATTTCCAGTGGTGTTGGATAAAAAATGAGAGAGTAGCTCGATCAGCGTGCAGCAAAAAGTCGTGATTCATACCGTTCCCGATAAAAAATTGGGACAGGCTGTGATTCAAACCGTCCAATCATATCAAAGCTTCCTGCTCAAGCTAAACCATCCACCTCCATTGATCGCCTCCACACCTTGACCTCTTAAGATCCCTGCGGCACTTGCACTTCGCATGCCACTGGCACAGCAGCATATTACGGGTTTATTCCATTTTTTAATGGTGGAAATCTTTGAATTGATATTCTGTAAAGGAATATTCTTAGATCCCGGAATAGCTCCATTATCGTATTCGCCTTTGCTGCGAACGTCCAATATAATGGCGCCACGGCTTTTAAAGTCCTCGATTTTTTTGTTTTTGTTGCCGAATAAAAAGTCTAAGAAGCCCATTTGTTGAAGTTTTTAAAGAGTGCGAAATTACATTATTCCGCCAAAACTTCTCTCTCTAATTCATTATATTGCAATGATGAAAACGCTTTCTCGAAAAAATGAGATCATTAAAGTGGCAGCGACACTTTTTAGAAAAAAAGGATACAATGCCATCTCTATGAGGGATATTGCTTCCGAAATGGATATGAAGGCCGCTAGTCTTTACAATCATATAAGTGGAAAACAAGAAATCCTAGCAACTATAATATTGGAAGTGGCAAACGAATTTACTTTGGGAATGGAAAGGATGCTTACTCAAAAATCTTCCTCACTTAAAAGCCTGGAGAATTTGATTGAACTCCATATTGATATCACCTTAAATCATTCTGAAGCTTTGGCTTCTCTCAATAATGACTGGATGCATTTAGAAGGTAAAAATTTGAACGCTTTTATAAAAATGCGCGATGGGTATGAAAGTAACTTTAGAAATATAATCCAACAAGGAATCGAAGCAAATGAGATAAAACCCCATCATCCCGAGGTAATCTTGTTCTCTATCCTTTCCACTTTGCGTACCCTTTACATATGGTATGAAAAGCGTGGTAAATTGGATGTGAATGTCCTTAAAAAGGATATGGTTTCGGTATTGATAAAGGGGATTGTATAAGGAGATTAAACCTCCAATTTTAGATTGTAAAACCTTTAAATCATAACGAAATGAACAACATTTACACCTATAAAACACACGAATATCGCTGCGACAAGTGTGGATGGATCGGATTTGGCGAAGAGTTGGAACGAAGCGACTTTTTTCAAGACGGATTTGAAGTAAATTGTCCCAAATGTGGAGAATTGTTTGAACTTGTAAAATTTCCCACTATCGCTGAGGTTCTTATATATGGATCGGAAGAAGAAAAGAAGGAGGCCAGAAAACAAATGGGTTTGGAAGATTAATGCGACTGCCCAGTCCGTTGTCTTTTGGTCTTAAGTTGATCCTAGGTCTCAAAATTGATAAATGTGATTTTCCAACCAATTAATAAAAGCAATTAAAAAGAGACTTGCATTTCTAACTAACAACCGTTAGTTTTGTTCCTGATAAACGACAGATAACAAGTGGCAAAATTTCATAAATTAAAAGTTAAGGACGTTCACAAGGAGACTCGGGACTGCTCGGTCATCACCTTTGATGTTCCAGAAAACTTGGCAGAAGAATTTCACTTCCGTCAAGGCCAACATCTCACCCTGCGAACCATTATAGATGGCGAAGATACCCGCCGTTCCTACAGCCTGTGCTCGAGCCCAGTGGATCACCAATGGCAGGTTGCAGTAAAATCTATTGCGGAAGGAAAATTCTCCACTTTTGTCAATTTGGAACTTCAAACTGGCGATATGCTGGATGTAATGATTCCAAGTGGGACCTTTGGAGTGAATGTGAATCCGGACAAGCCAAAGAATTACTTGTTTTTTGCTGCGGGTAGCGGAATTACGCCAATAATTTCAATGATTAAAACTCATCTTGCCTTGGAACCAAATTCCACCTGCAAGTTGTTTTATGTGAACAAGACAGCAAAATCCATTATCTTTAAGGAAACGCTCGAGCAACTTCGAAATAAATATTTCGGACGTTTGGAGATTTATTATTTTCTCACCAAAGAACGTCGTGATATTGAATTGTTCAATGGCCGATTTGACGATGAAAAGATGGAAATTTTGACAAAAAACTTTATCGACATCCCAGATACTAGCGAAGTGTTTTTGTGCGGTCCTGAAAAAATGGTGAATTATGTAAGTGATTATCTTGTAAAAGCTGGCTTGCCAAAAGAGTTTATTCACTTTGAGCTGTTTGTCACTGGACTTTCTGAGGAAGATATAGCAAGGGCGGAACGCTTAGCAAAACAGAATGTGGAAGGCGTGGAAGTGACTATTGTGGATGGCGGAAAGGAATTCCAATTCACCATGACCAAAGATTTCGACAACATTCTCGATGCCGCCTTAGCCGCGGGTGCCGATTTACCCTTTGCATGCAAAGGAGGAGTTTGCAGCACCTGCAAGTGCCAGATTTTGGAAGGGGAAGTAGAGATGAAAGTTAATTATGCTTTGGACGAAAAAGAGGTTGGACAACATTTGATACTCAGTTGTCAATCGGTGCCAATCACTAAAAAAGTAAAAGTAGATTTCGATGTCTAAAATTCCCGCGTAGGCCAGAATCTCAGAGGTTGATTTGGAAATATAAAAAATCTCCTGCAAGGTTGGAATTTATCGGCCGAAGGAGGAAAACCGCGTAGGTATATGAAAAGATAAAATTATGAGCGAAAAAGAAATTAAGAACCTGGAAGAAATATTCGAAGCCCGCATTGCGCGCGACGAAAAGATAGAGCCCAAAGATTGGATGCCGGAGAAATACCGGCAAACCCATATTCGGCAAATAAGCCAGCACGCCCATTCCGAAGTTGTTGGTATGTTGCCGGAGGGAAATTGGATAACTCGTGCTCCCTCTTTACGAAGAAAAGTTGCACTCTTGGCAAAAGTCCAAGATGAAGCGGGACATGGATTATATCTCTATTCCGCTTGTGAAACCTTGGGAATTTCCCGAGAGGAAATGTACGACCAACTTCATAGTGGAAGAGCCAAATATTCCTCGATCTTCAACTATCCGACTATTACGTGGGCCGACATTGGCGCTATCGGTTGGTTGGTGGATGGAGCCGCAATTATCAATCAAGTTCCTCTGTGCAATACTTCTTTTGGCCCGTATGCCCGAGCGATGGTTAGGGTTTGTAAAGAAGAAAGCTTTCATCAACGTCAGGGATATGAAATAATGCTCACGCTCTGCCGTGGTACCGAAGAGCAAAAGGCAATGGCCCAAGATGCCCTCAACCGTTGGTGGTGGCCCAGCTTGATGATGCTAGGCCCAACGGATGAACAATCAGTTCATACCGAACAATCCATGAAGTGGAAACTAAAAAGAAAAACGAACGATGAATTGCGTCAACAGTTTATAGATCAAACCGTGCCACAAGCCGATATCCTTGGAATAACAATGCCCGATCCCGATTTAAAATGGAATGAGGAAAGAGGACATTACGATTTCGGAGAAATCGATTGGAACGAATTCTGGCAAGTCGTAAAAGGTCACGGCCCAATGAACAAAGAGCGCATGAAAGCTCGAGTAGACGCCTGGGAAGGCGGCGAATGGGTACGCGATGCCGCAATGGCCTATGCGATTAAAAACGAGGAAAGAAAAATAGCAAGATCAAGTTAATAAGAAGGGACGTAGGACGGTAGGACATAAGACATCCGAAAAAACCAATACGTCTTATGTCTTAAGTCATTCAGCGAAGCGGTCTTAAGTCTCTAGTCTAACATCTCAAATCTAAAATCTCATGTCTAATAACAAAAAAAACTGGCCCCTTTGGGAAGTCTTCGTAAGAAGTAAAAACGGATTGGAGCACCGGCATTTTGGGAGTCTCCACGCCGCAGATTCCGATATGGCCCTCGAAAATGCCCGAGATGTTTACACCCGCAGAAATGAGGGAGTAAGCATCTGGGTAGTAGAATCAAAAAACATTACGGCCTCAAATCCCGATCACAACGCCGAAATGTTTGAGCCCGCAAAAGATAAAATATACCGACATCCCACGTTTTATGATTTGCCGGATGAGGTGAAGCATATGTAAATTCCCGCGCAGGCGGGAATCTCATGGAAGGTGGAAAACCTGTGATAATAATCCTGACACTTTTTCACTAAATACTTAGATATCCTCACTAATAAAGAGTTATTGAATGCAATGATATAAGAATCAAGGCTATGGGCAGGGCACAAAAAGATTCCCACCTTTGTGGGAATGGAAAATGGTATGTTTACATTATGACCAATAAGCCGAATGGTGTTCTTTACATTGGCGCTACCGATAATATTGATTGCCGGGTTGAAGAGCACAAAACAAAAGTTTATCCTGAAAGCTTTACGGCGAGATATAATTGCGATATGCTAGTTTATTTTGAAGAATTTGAAGAAGGTTCTAAAGCCTCACTACGTGAAAAACAAATGAAAAATTAGAACCGTGAATGGAAAATAAAATTGATTGAAGAGATGAATCCCAATTGGTTTGATATAAGTTTAAACTGGAACAATAGAGATTTGATTTTTAAATCACCCCGAATCACTATTCCAAATAAAATGTAATTATGAACAAAACACAAGGAGATTCCCACCTTCGCGGGAATTTATACAACTACATCCTAACAATCGCCGACAATTCCCTAATCCTGGGCCAACGAATGGGCGAACTTTGCGGCCACGGACCAAGCTTGGAAACCGATATCGCTTGCACAAATATTTCCTTGGATTTACTGGGGCAGGTTCGAAGCTATTATCAATACGCCTCAAAAATTGCCGGAGATGGTAGAACGGAAGACGACATTGCAATGCTTCGTCCCGAACGTGAATACGTAAACATACTCTTGGTTGAACAGCCCAATACCGATTTCGCCTATACTATGGCACGTCATTTTCTGTTCGATGTTTATCATTTCCTATTTCTAAAAGAATTGGAAAAAAGTAAAGATCTCACCTTGGCGGCTATCGCAACAAAATCATTAAAGGAAGTAACTTATCATCAACGTTTTTCCTCAGATTGGATACGGCGATTGGGTGATGGCACTGAAGATAGCCATCAAAAAATGCAAGCCGCAATCGACAGTTTATGGATGTACACCGATGAGTTTTTTCATCCAAATCCCGCTGAGATAGCAATGACAGAGGAAGGGACAGGAGTCGATATCACGAAGTTGAAGAAGAAATATTATGAAACAGTAAGTGAAGTTTTGGAAGAAGCCACCCTTAAAATCCCAGAATCAAAATACTTCCATAAAGGAGGGAAACAAGGAATTCATACCGAGCATATGGGTTTTATATTGGCTGAATTGCAATATATGCAAAGGACGTATCCAAATTTGGAATGGTAATTCTCGAGAAGGCGGGAATCTCTTTGTAAACTTCCTGCAAGATCTTCAGGCCTTGTAAGTATTTAAAAAAAAAATAGATAATGACTCTAATAGATAAACCAAACATACAAGAACATTTAATTTCAGTTTTGGAAACGGTCCCCGATCCAGAAATCCCTGTAATCAGTGTTCTGGACTTGGGAGTTATTCGGGAAGCTATTGAGAAAGATGAGGTAATTTATATAAAACTTACTCCAACTTATTCTGGCTGTCCCGCAATGGACGTAATCGCCGATGATTTAAGAACAGCATTTTCTAATATTGGCAAAAAAGCTGAAGTTGAACTGATTCTATCTCCTGCTTGGTCTACCGATTGGATTTCTGAGGAAGGGCTTCAGAAAATGGAAGAATACGGAATTGCCCGTCCGCTATCAGAATCTCACGACATAGATGTCTTATTGAACAATAAAAAACTTGTGAAATGTCCGCAGTGTGGTAGCACCCAAACACATTTGGTGAGCCAATTCGGTTCCACACCCTGCAAGGCATTATTTAAATGCGATGATTGTCATGAACCCTTTGATTATTTTAAGTGTTTGAAATAGGACGTGTTCTTTGATTCCATTAAGCTCGCTGAATTTCTCCCCAGTTTCCCTACCTTTATCACTAAAAAAAATGTTGCATTACTACGAATTGCTTCACCGTGAACTCCAAACGGACGGAAGCCAATTAGCTCACTATCACCCCACAAAAAATACCCAAGGGGCCTGGAATGAAAACGAACAGCACATGGCGCCCGCTACCGGAGTTATTTGTGCTGAACTTGAAAAGTTTCGGCCTGCAGATCAAATGCATATCGCCCGGATTAGTCTTGATATTTTAGGGATGATTCATTTGGATGACTTTCAAATTACCACCCGCTGCATCCGTCCCGGAAAAACCATCGAATTAATTGAATCCATTTTTGAAGTCAAAGGAAGAACTTGTATTGTTGCCAGAACTTGGAGAATGGTAACTGAAGATACATCCGAAGTTGCCGGTTTGGAAGACGTGCCGATGCCTTCTTATGAAACCCTGCCTAATTGGAAAGGAATGTCCGTTTGGGGTGGCGGTTATATCCAATCTGTTGCCAAAAATATCAAAGTCGTGGAACGTCGACCCGGAAAGGGAAGAGTGTGGCTCACTAATGATTTGGAAATGGTAAAGGACGAATCCACAAGCTCTTTCGTAAAATTGATGGGAATGGTGGATACAATGAATGGCGTAGTGGTACGTCAAGAAAATCCTTTTTCTTATATGTTTCCGAATGTGGACCTGCAGATACACCTCTATCGTATACCGGAAGGAAAATATTTGGGATTAGAAGTGAACCAGCAATATGGCAAAGACGGTATCGGACTCACCTCAGCCGTACTACATGATAAGGATGGTCCGTTTGGCCGCGCCGAACAGATTCTCACCATTCGAAAAATGCCTACTCACTAGCTTTGCTTTATTAGTTCATCCCCGGAAACGAATCTACTGTTTTTACTTTTAGATCCGGAAAGGAGGTGACAACCTGAACTGTGAAATCGGGAAAGGATTCCACAATCTGCCATTTTCCGCAGTCATTGGGAAAAGACTCCACAAATTTCACTTTGATATCTGGAAAAGATTCTACAAACTGGATCTTTATGTCAGGGAAAGACTCCACAAATTTCACCTTCCCATAAAGAGGGATTTTTTTGAATTCGCAATTTTCATTTGATGTGGTAAAAGTGGATTGCAGATCCTGTTCAAAAAATATAGACGGCACTACAAATTTTTCAGGAGTACTTTCTCCTATTCCCAACCCTGAAATGGTTAGTGAACCATTGAGAAAAAAGATCAGCGACATCAAAAAAGGTAAAGAAACATTCATAGTATATTCGATTGACCCATTAAAGTTACTTCTTTGACTTGTAATCACAAGGATATTACCCAACTCTTGCTATTTTTGTTGAATGTGCATGAGAAATGGTTTGTTGCGAAACATTTCCAAATAAATATAATTATTAACCTAGAATCAAATCAATTTATGGCTTCCATCATTAAAGAAATAAAAAACAAAATAGCATATCTCACCTTGAATAGGCCTGAGGTTTTTAATAGTTTCAACCGTGAAATGGCTCTTCTTCTTCAAAGCGAATTGGATGTCTGTGAAAAAGATTCAGAAGTGAGAGCAATTGTTATTACGGGTGAAGGAAGAGCGTTTTGTGCCGGACAAGATTTAAAAGAAGTTACTTCCCCTGAAATGAATCCCGGATTTAAAAAGATTCTTGAAGAACATTACAATCCAATAATCAGTCGAATTCGTAATATTGAAAAACCAATAATTGCTGCTGTCAATGGAGTTGCCGCAGGAGCGGGAGCAAATATCGCATTGGCCTGTGATTTGGTGATCGCTTCGGAAAACGCGAGTTTTATACAAGCGTTTAGCAAAATTGGCTTGGTGCCTGATAGTGGAGGAACTTTCTTTTTACCAAGATTGATCGGTTTCCAAAAAGCTTCGGCTTTGATGATGTTAGGTGATAAAGTTTCCGCTACGGAAGCAGAACGACTTGGCATGGTTTACAAAGCAGTTTCTTTAGAAAATTTTATGGAAGAAGTAAATAGCATTGCGAATACTATGGCAAATATGCCTACAAAGGCATTGGGTCTGACCAAACGATTATTGAATGAATCGATGAATAATTCTTTGAAAGATCAACTAGATTTAGAAAGTAAATTTCAAATAGAATCCGCTCAGAGTGAAGATTATTCAGAAGGAGTGGATGCGTTTGTCAATAAACGGAAACCGGAATTTAAGGGAAGATAATAAGGGAATTTAAAAAAAGTCAGCTCTATCTGGACTAATTTTCTAATGGCACGCCATTAACAAGGCCACGGAATCCAATGTGGCGGTATCCTTGCTGATAAAGAGAACCCATACATCTTGGGAATTCTTTTCAATCGGTATGCGCAGGTCGACAATTCTGTTTTTATCGCTGTCGCTATAATTGATCTCAATTTGATCTCCAAAGATTGAAAGAATTTCGTTTAAATGTGTCTTTTCCGCAATAGTTCCCTTGTTCGTTTGGATTTTATAACCACTTCCCTTTAGATCAATAAAAACGACGGCAGCTTCATTTGTTTCGTTAATTTCTAAGGTCATAAACGGATAATATACAAAACCAGCAAGGTCCTCATAAGCGTAATAGAGCCCGCATTCTTCTGGCTCTTCTTCGGGATATTCCGGATCCTTTTCACCTAAAGTCCTGTGAAAATCCGCTAACGATCCGATTATAGGAATTCTTTGGTTATTTGAGGTTTGAATTTCTTCGATATATAAGTAATCGCTAAAACTATTCTCGGCTTTATGAAGCTTTAAAAACGTTTTGACCAAGTCCCTATTTTGATAAATATATTTTACGGGGACATCTCTATCCCGATAATCTGAATTTCTGTATTGAGTATGATATCCTGATATTTCCCCATTATCTATTTTATTTAATACAGCGTAGTACTCTGAAGCACTCCCACCACTATTAAAGCGTCCTACATAATTCCATAAATCTTTTTCTCCACCCAGAAAAATCGCATAATGAATAGTCCAGTTGTTTCCTTCACCGCGATTGTGAACCATATATGGAATTATCGCATCTGTTATTCCGTCGCTGTTTAGATCCCCGAAAAGTCGCTCTTCATCAATTTCACCCATCTCTGCAAACCCATCATCCAAAAGCATTTCCTGGATAAAATTTGGATTGTGCTTCAAATCTTCAAAGGCTTTTGATAACGCAAGTGTATCTGAGGTGATAGCAGTAGATACTATAAAATTAGTTTCTTTAACTTCAGTAATTTGCGTTGATTTTGATTGCCATTCTCCACAGCTAAAGAGGAATACGAAACCAATGAGAGGAGCTATATTTTTAATCGTAGATATCATTTTCTTCTAGCGTGAAGACCCAATTGAAACAGTTCAGTTGCCTCATCTATGCCTACGGGCGGATAGTTTTTTCTATGTAAACTTACATCCACAAAAGGCTTGTCTCTCCATTTAAATAATGAGTTTTGTCTTTCATGATATTAATAATCATCTACAGAACATTCGATTCAATTTAAAATACTATGGTTTTGGTCATACCTATATCTACCCCCATCTCCTTAATTTCATTATCTGTATATCTAACGGATACCATATAAAGTGTGAACTCGTAGCTTGGAAGCTTTTTAGTAGTTACCGTGCCGTGAAATATATAGACAGGAAGAAGGTAGTTTTGAATTTCTCTGGGAGGAAGTGCATAATATCCATATTCCATTTCGGATATGATTACTTGTGCCGAGGACTCTTCAAGCTGTGCAAATCGAGGATTTCTTGAGAATAGTTCCAGAGCAAGTTCAGGATTTAAGAGTCTTCTTTTTTCTTTTGTTTGAATTGGATTTCTCCAAAAATGATATAATCCTGAAATAGTTTGCGGATCTGCGAAGCTTAGTCGTGTTTTCGCACCTGGTCCGTATACTGGCAAATTATCAAGTTGGAATTGATAGTGCAAATGGATCTCTGTGTTGTATTCTTTAACCCTTTCTCTTTGGGTTTTTATTAGCCTACTAGTTTTATCCCTTATATTCGGTCTCTCGTATATATTTTTTGAAGTTACCGTAGAATATGAATGGAACATCAATTGCGCATTAGGTTGCAATAATTTGTTTCTCCCAAGAAATTCGTTAGCTAATACTCTTGCAGACTTTGGATCGGGCAAATTTTGGCTGTTTAATATATTTTCATTTGCAAATAAATCTGCATCATAATACCAAAAGGAATCACTGAATGGATAAACGGTCAATACTTTTGACCGCTCACGAACTTGTAAGGTATCTCCCAAATTTGAAGTAGGTCCGGTTATACCGAATATTCGTGAGAGATTTTCTATAGTCCCAGAAACGGATTTGTGGCTGGGTTCTATGGTATTTGAAGTCTTATAAACGCTTGCGAATGTATTTTCGGGTGCGGGTAAAGTACCTCTAAAATCAAAAAGTCTGGATCTCATAATATATTGTATTAACAGTTTTGTGAAAAATGGCAGATAGAATCATATTTTTTTGGAGTGGGAGCTCTATATCCAATCCATTGATCGTAATAAGTTGTGGGCTCCTTAGTGTCCACGCGCATGTATGCACAGCGATACGAGCTCGATTCCGTCTCAACACAAGCACTAATCCAAGCTTGTCTAATGCTGATTCCCCAGTTAAGATATGCGGCGAATATTTCTCCGCGACTTTTCACATCGGAGCAATTGGTTTCAAAACCCAAGATATAATGTAATCCATTGAACAC
>Ga0209075_1002169_pt1 | contig 17576 bp, 17 predicted proteins | sample Stecom2011_FD_187523 | JGI IMG/M metagenome (GOLD analysis project Ga0209075, IMG submission 187523) | Agricultural soil microbial communities from Utah to study Nitrogen management - Steer compost 2011 (SPAdes) (version 2) | ecosystem: Environmental > Terrestrial > Soil > Agricultural land...
CGTGGCCTACGCCACCCACCCGGTACTGTCGGGCAAGGCGGCTAACAACATAGACAACTCAGAGCTGGATGAGCTGGTGGTAACCGACTCCATCCCGCTGAGCGATGAGATTAAAATGTGCGGCAAAGTACGCACCTTAACCTTGTCGCGCATGCTGGCCGAGGCCGTGCGCCGGCTCAGCAACGAAGAATCTCTAAGCGCCATGTTCCGCGAGTAATCGCGCCACACTGCTTAGAAACCCGCCGCACCAGCGGCGCAACTTAACCCACGATACGTTCTGGTCGCGGACCTTCGTGGCTTTACACTAAAGGAAACTCTTATGAGTGATGATCTTAATTTAAATGCACAAAGCCGTGACGACTTAGGGAAAGGTGCGAGCCGCCGCCTGCGTCGTTTGGCTGGCCTAGTTCCTGGTATCCTGTACGGTGGCCGTAAAAAGCCTGTCAACATTACCGTTAGCCATAAAGAACTGGTCAAAAAACTAGAAGACGAGGCGTTTTTCTCGCGCATCGTTACTTTGGTCGTTGATGGCAAAGCCGAAGACGTGATCTTAAAAGATCTACAGCGTCACCCAGCTAAAGCGCAACTGGTACACGTTGACTTTATGCGCGTATCTAAGACCAAGCTACTTAACACCAACGTACCACTGCACTTTATTAACGCCGAGAGCAATCCAAACGTTAAGCTGCACGGTGGTCAAGTCCATGAAAACCTAATGCAGTTGGAAATCAGCTGTCTGCCAGGAGATCTGCCCGAGTTTATCGAAGTAGATCTGGGCGAGTTGGACATGGGCCAAGTGTTGCACATCTCTGACCTTGAGCTACCAAAAGGCGTTAGCTCCGTTGCCTTGGCACAGGGCGAAGACTATGACCAACCGGTTGCCGTCATCAACAAGCCACGTGGCACAAGCGAAGATGAAGACGAAGAGTCAACTGAAGAAACAAGCGAAAACGAAAACGATAGCGAGTAACTTCTAGTTTAGATAAGTAAAAAGGCACGGCTTTATGGATACCCCGGTTGATTTAATTGTAGGTTTGGGCAACCCAGGCCCCGATTATCATCGGACTCGCCATAACGCCGGCGCCGATCTGGTGTCTGAACTGGCTCGCCAGTCAGGCACCAAACTCTCCCCCGAAAAAAAGTTCTTTGGCGATGCCGCCCGCGTTAATATCGGCGGCCGCAATGTGCACCTACTGATTCCCAACACCTTTATGAACCTCAGCGGTAAAGCCGTCGCGGCTTTAGCGCAGTTTTACAAAATCGCACCACAGGCTATTTTAGTTGCTCACGACGAGTTAGACCTCGCCCCCGGCATTGCTCGGCTAAAAATTGGCGGCGGTCACGGTGGCCACAATGGCCTGCGCGATACCGTTAGCGCCTTAGGCAACAGCAAAGACTTTGCCCGCATCCGCATTGGCATTGGTCACCCAGGGGTCGCATCGCAAGTTACCGGCCACGTGTTAAAACGCGCACCGCAAAGCGAGCAACAATTAATCGACGAGGCCATCGATCGCGCCATCGACGCCCTCCCCCAAGCGGTAGCTGGCCAGTGGAACAAAGCCATGCATCAATTGCACAGCCAATAAGCACAACACCCGTTACACCATAACCCCAGCGCCAAAACGCCGCCTCCGCCTACATTTCATGTATAATCGCGGCTTTTCACCGAGTGAACACACCAGTAACACAAGAGAGCAACACCATGGGCTTTAAGTGCGGAATCGTCGGCCTGCCGAACGTAGGTAAATCCACCCTGTTTAATGCTTTAACCAATGCCGGTATTGGCGCAGAGAACTTTCCTTTTTGTACCATCGAGCCTAACGCCGGTGTTGTGGCAGTACCCGACCCGCGCCAAGATAAGCTGGCCGCCATTGTAAAACCCGAGCGGGTGCTCCCGGCCACGATGGAGTTTGTCGATATTGCCGGCTTAGTAGCCGGCGCCTCAAAGGGCGAAGGCTTGGGCAATAAGTTTTTGGCCAACATCCGCGAGACTGACGCCATTGCCCATGTGGTGCGCTGCTTTGAAGACGAAAACGTGGTTCACGTTGAAGGCAACATAGACCCCACCAGTGACATTGAGGTGATCAACACCGAGCTGGCACTGGCCGATTTAGAAACCGTCGAGAAAGCCCACCTGCGTTTTAGCAAAGCCGCCAAAGGCCAAGACAAAAACGCCATTGTCATGAAAGCCTTATTAGAAAAAATTCAGCCGCACCTAGACGAGGCCAAACCACTGCGCTCGTTTGGCTTAAGCGATGACGAGGTAAAGCTACTGCAAGAGCTGTCGCTGATGACCCTAAAGCCCACCATGTACATTGCCAACGTGGCCGAAGACGGTTTTGACAACAACCCACACCTAGACACAGTGCGCGCTATTGCCCAAGCAGAAGGCGCCGTGGTGGTGCCCATTTGCAACAAACTTGAGTCTGAAGTGGCCGAGCTGGACGACGATGAAAAAGCCGAATTCTTGCAAGATCTAGGCATGGAAGAGCCCGGCCTTAACCGAGTGATCCGCAGCGGCTACGATCTGCTAGGGCTGCACACCTACTTTACCGCCGGCGTTAAAGAAGTGCGCGCTTGGACCATCCCCGTAGGCGCCACCGCGCCACAAGCGGCCGGTAAAATTCACACCGATTTTGAAAAAGGCTTTATCCGCGCCGAGGTCATCAGCTACAACGACTTTATCGAACTGGGCGGCGAGCAAGGCGCCAAAGACGCCGGAAAATGGCGCTTAGAAGGCAAAGAATACGTTGTCGCCGATGGCGACGTCGTGCACTTTCGGTTTAACGTTTAATACTGACTTTAAAGCTAACCAATATTTAGGGCACCTCTATTAATTGGGAACCGCCTCTGGCCTTCATTGCTTTTCGCTATCAAGGCGGGTTTGCGACGATGGGCTTATTGCCCATCTAGTGAAGCCAACGCAGAGAGCGGAAAGCAATGAAGGCCCCGAAGGGCGCGGCCAAAACGCCCATCCGCGTCGTTGCTCTTTTTGCCAAGGGCTACGGCCATTGCCTGCAAAGAGCGCCTAACGGCTGAACGTTTTGGACTCGCGCTGAGGCAATTCTTAATTAATAGAGGTGCCCTCAAGCTCAAGGCGTGGCACACATTACTGTGTCACGCCGCCCTCTTCGGGCAGACAAGCCTTTGCGATACCATAGACACACCCCACTTGACCTCCCCTAAATAAAATAGAACGGTGTGTTACGGTCTGTGGGGCTTTTTCTTCACAGCTACACCATGCTGGACACTTAACAGCGCATGAAGCTTACGGCACCACGATCGTCGCCAGTATCTACAACTGACATTAACCTTCACACATCCTAGACTCAGACAACAGTCCACGTAACTTTTCAGCTTTAACCTATATTATTATGGAATATTTAACACTAATAATTGCTGCGGTAGTGATTCTCGCCTTCATTGGCGGCATCGCCGCTAAATCTAGAATTAACTATAGAAAGCTTGCTACCCTATTCACAAAGGCCGAGCGCTCATTCCTCGGGGTATTGGATCAGGCTATTGGCGATAACTATCGGGTTTTTGGTAAAGTTCGAGTCGCCGATGTTCTGACGCCGCAAAGGGGGATGACCAGAAGAAACTGGCAAATTGCTTTTAATAAGATTTCGGCAAAGCACTTTGATTATGTTTTATGCAGAAAAACAGACTTATCGGTGATTGCCGTTATTGAGCTGGACGATAAAAGCCACAACAGTAAGCGCGCAAGGGCGAGGGATTTATTTTTGGCAAAGGCTTGCGTTAGCGCTGATTTAACGCTGATTCGGTTTCCTGTCAAAGCGTCTTATCAAGTTCAAGCTATTCGAGATCGCATAAACAATGCTATCTCCCCGCCTGAGAATACGGCAGAAAAACCAAAAAAATAGCTTGCCAATTTTTATCAACGCCGATCGTTTGCACCAATAACATCATCGCCTATTAGATTATTGGGCATTATGCCGGCAATAAAGCGTAAATTTTCCCGTCAAACATAAAAGCTTTAACGGCCAAAGCATGATTAAAAGTTGACCCGCTTGGCGGGATAACAAAACAAGTATTTAGTCCGGAAATCCAGCAGAGGCGTGGGCGCAACTGGAGTCGTGCGACGGGGCGGGTGAATTGTAAAACGCTAAGGCGTTTTGCAACCCTTCGGGCTTCGCTTCGCTCGTTGCTCATTGTTTGGTCGCAATGAGTGAACCTGAGGCGGTTCTGCGTCTAACCCCGTAACCCATATACAACAAAAAGGCCCCGTAGCAGAGCTACGGGGCCTTTTTGTTGTATATGGTAGCTAGGGGCGGACTTGAACCGCCGACCCCAGCATTATGAATGCTGTGCTCTAACCAGCTGAGCTACCTAGCCATATTAAGGGTGCGCATTGTGGCCACGGGACGGAAAAAAGTCAAGTATGAAACATAAGAAAGTCGTATTTCAGCATGACTATTGTGCCGCCGCGAAAGGCACGGCGGCCTTGTTACCCACCACAGCTTAAATACCAGCCAGGTAGTGCAATATGTGCGCGGCACGCGGGTGTTTTATAGTGCCAGTACCCCCAGCCGGCGCGACTCACAGCTGCGTGGGCCGCAGACTTCGGCAAACAGGTAAAGTGGCTGCGGTACCTCGGCAATCCAATTGGAAACGTTTACCCCGGGCTGATTAGCACACACCAGCTCATAATCTAGCGAGTAGTAACACACCTCGTACCCGGTGCGACCACAGTACTGGTTTGGGCCACAGGCGGCATCGAAAAAGGTGACGCTGTCGGCGATATTGGGGGTCGGCCCTACGCTTAGGTAGAAATCGTAATTACGGTTTGGAGTAACGTCCCAGTAGATCTCAAACATCCCTTCGTAGGCGTAGGGGTCTAGGTGCAGTGCTTTATTAGGGAAGATACCGCTATCAACACCATAGCTGTCGATCACAGCAAACTGGGCAAGCTCAAGTGCCGGCACAGTCGGCGGCGGGTTATGGTGCGTTCGGGATGTTTTACAGGCGGCCAGTAACAGACAACCTATGATTAATAAAAGAGTTTTTGATTTGATCATGGCGCACCTCTTCTGTTACGTGACAGACCAAAAGTAACCTTTAGGGCCTGAATGGTCGCTGAATTTCGTGTCTTGTGTTTTGGCCTGCAAGCCAGTACTTTTATGCTTACTTAGATTACCCCATCCACAGGACGATTAAAGTGCCGCCACCCACATTACCAGCGTTAGACGCCCCGCCAGCAGGACAAGTACTGCTGGCGTGCGCTGAATGCGATCAGCTAATGTACTGCCCTGTGCGCAGCACTGGAGGGCTGCCCCGTTGCCCTGGTTGCGGGGTGGCGCAAAAAGCCAGCCGACCGTTTGATCCTGTGGTGCCGTTTGCTCTGGCACTGGCGGCGTTGATTTTAGCGCTACCGGCTAACATTTATCCACAACTGACCTTTAGTTTACTGGGTCAGCCCAACTATTACACCTTAATCGGCGGCGCCCAACATTTGCTCGACAGTGGTTTCTGGTGGGTTGGGCTATTGGTTATTGTGGGCACGGTTGCCGCCCCACTGGGGTTGTTAATGCTCATTACATTTATCTGTTTAGGATGGTTTAGCGGTGCCCCGAGGGGGTTAATGGTCGTTTTGTTAAAAGGCTACCACCATTTAACCTCGTGGGTCATGCTGGATGTGTATTTGTTGTCGGTTATTGTGTCGGTGGTAAAGCTTAAAGATTTAGGCGAGTTTGAGTTTTCGCAGGGGTTTTATTGTTTTGTGCTGTTATTGCTTACCTTAAGCGCGGCTATGACCAGCTTTAACCAAGAGCGATTTTGGCAACTGCTCGAGGAGCGCGATCATGCGGGCGATTGATTTACACGTATGTCGCTGCGCTATTTGTGGCAAGCTAGCCTACCAGCACAGCTCTGGCAGCAGCGTATGCCCACGTTGCCACGCGCCGCTGCACCAGCGCGAACCCGCCTCGGTGTCGCGCACTTGGGCGCTACTGTTAACCGCTATGGTGTTGTTTCTGCCAGCAAACCTGTACCCCATTATGACCGTCGCGCAACTGGACGACTCAAGCCCCAGTACCATTTTGGGCGGAGTGATTAGCCTTGCCGCCCACGATATGCTGCCGATCGCGATAGTCGTGTTTGTGGCCAGTATCGCGGTGCCTTTGTTTAAGTTATTGGGCATTGCCGTGTTGCTGATGGCAATCCACAGAGGCCATAAAATTAACCCGCGCCAGGCAATGGTTATGTACCGCATTATTGATTTGATTGGCCGCTGGTCGATGTTGGATTTATTTGTAATTTCAATTTTGGTTACGTTGGTCAGCTTTGGCAAGTTGGCCAGTATCGAGGCCAATATGGGTGCGACCGCTTTTGGTGCGGTCGTGGTGCTGACTTTGCTCGCGGCAAAAAGCTTTGACCCCCGCTTAATCTGGGATTTACAGGAACCCTAATATGAACGACAAGCATGGTATCGCCGAGGCCTTACCCGCTTCTAGTGTTCGGCGTACAGGCGCTATCTCTGCCATATGGCTGTTGCCGTTACTGGCGATTGTGCTCGGCGGATGGCTGGCTTATAAACATTTTACCGAGGCCGGTGTGAATATTGTGGTGATTTTTACCACCGGCGAGGGCGTCGTGGCCGGCAAAACCGAGGTGCGCTATAAGGGCATAAAAATAGGCACGGTGAGCGAGCTAAATGTACAACCCAACCTGGACAGCGTTGCGGCGCAAATTACCCTAAGTAAACAAGTTGAGCCCGCTTTGCGTGAAGACACCCGCTTTTGGCTGGTAAAGCCCGAGCTCTCCCTTGGTGGCGTGCAGGGGCTCGACACCTTGGTATCAGGCAATTACATTGCCATGCGCCCGGGGGTAAGTAATCGCACCCAGCATGTGTTTAACGCACTTAAAAAGTCGCCACCACCGGAGCCTGCCAGTGGCGATTTGCAAATCCAACTGACCGCCTCCGATGTCGGCTCGCTGCACACAGGCTCACCGATCCATTACCGCAAACTGCAGGTGGGTGAGATCGTCGATTACGCCTTAAGTGAAGATCGCAACCGGGTCGTGTTTCAGGCGCAGATTAAAGCGGAATACGCCGATTTGGTTAACAGCCATTCGCGCTTTTGGAACACCAGCGGCGTCTCTATCAGTGGTGATTTAAACAGCATCGAGTTTAACACCGACTCTCTTACCTCGGTTATTTTAGGCGGCTTATCGTTTGCCACCCGCAGTGGCTTAAGCTCTGGCGAGCCGGCCAAAAACAACGACCTTTTTGATATTTACCCAAACTACGCGGTGGCCAATACCGGTCAGGAAATTAAAATTGAGTTTCCCAGCGCCGAAGGTATTAAAGCCAACCACACTGAGATTCGCTATAAAGGCATTAGAGCCGGTAAAATCATTAAGCTCGAAATGAAACCAGACTACAGCGGCGTTATCGCCACCGCCAGTATCGACCCGTTGGCCGATGTACAGCTCAATGACAGTACCCGATTTTGGATGGCGACCCCGAGTATTTCACTGTCAAAAATATCTGGCTTATCCACTCTTTTAACCGGCACTCACATAGAGATGGAGTTTTCTGATCAACCCGGAGATGAAAAAACCTCTTTTACCGCGTTAGAGGAATCACCCGCGCCGCGCCTAGATAAGCCCGGCTTATACCTTGAGCTTGCCGCTACGGGCCTTGAGGGCATTACCCGCTCCAGTGAAATTTATTATCGCAACGTCAGCATCGGTAAAGTCGTCGACTACCGCCTTAACGACAACCACACTCAGGTGCTAATGGACGTGCACATTCCACCCAAGTTCGCGCCCTTAGTGACCCGCGAGGCTCGGTTTTATCAAAACAGTGGCATCGCCGTCGAGGCCAGTTTGCAGGGCGTGAGTATTCAAACCGAGTCGCTGTCCAGTGTGCTGCGCGGTGGCATCAGTTTGCTGTTGCCCGAAGAGGCAGCCAACGCGCCTCAAGCATCGCCAAACAGCCGCTTTACCTTGCACCCTTCGCTACAAAAGGCTCGTCAGCGCGGCCCTTCTATTAGCGTTTCATTTACCGATGGCCAAGATTTAAGCGCCGGTGCCGATGTACGCTACCTAGGCGTAAAAGTGGGGGTTATTGAGCGGGTCGAGCTTAACCATCCGGCGCCAGGGGTTACCGCCCACATTAGTCTCGAGCCAGGCATGAACGCCTTTGCAAGTGCCGGCAGCGTGTTTTGGCGCGTGAAGCCAGATATTAGTTTAAAAGGCGTCAGTAACTTAGGTACTTTAGTGTTTGGCCAATACTTAGCGGTAGAGCCTGGCGCCGGCGAGCTGCAATACGATTTTATTGGCCGCGAGTCACCGCCCGAGCAATACCTAAGCGAGAACGGTTTAAACGTAACGTTAAAGGCGGCATCGCTGGCGTCTATCAAAGCTGGACGCTCTGTTTTTTATCGCGAAATACCGGTGGGAGTTGTAACCGGGTTTGAGCTGGACGACAGCGCGCAACACGTTAATATTTACCTGCACATAGACCCACACTACGCACCTTTGGTTAAAGCCAACTCGGTGTTTTGGAACGCCACCGGCATTAATTTTGACTTTGGCTGGTTTTCGGGCGCCAAGCTTAAAACCGGATCGGTAGAGTCTGTGCTAACGGGTGGGATTGCTTTTGCCACACCCAACGAGCCAGGCGCAAACGCCGTTAACGGCGCTCGGTTTACATTGCACGAGGCGCCCGAGCAACAGTGGCAAGAATGGTCGCCGACAATACCGCTGAGCCGCCACCTGACACCAGACGACAGTGCCACTGATACCAGCGTGCCGGCGCTGTAACCGTCTAACGGTTTTTTCGGCTGCGCCGGCGACGCTCTAGTTTTTTTGCCTCTTTACGCTCGGCCTCTAAAACGGCTAAGCGCTCGGCCTCGATCACCTCGCGCTCGACCATCTCGGGGGTTTCTAAACTGATGGGCCCCAGTAGGCCGGCGCGAAAATCGTTGACAAAGAGTTGTGATATTTTATTAAAGTCCACGTGACCGCCCGCCCCAATACAACCGCGTTTTTTGGCAATCACCTCTAAAAACTCCACCTCGTGATCGGGCAGCTCAGTCAATTGATAACGCTCTTTTAGAGCCTCAGGGTAGGTTTTTAATAAATAACCCGCACCAAAATACGCCACGTCATCGTACTCTAACGCGGTATCTTTAATGGCGCCGGTAAAGGCTAGGCGATAACTGGAATTTTCGTACTGTTGCTTTGGCCATAAAATACCGGGGGTGTCGAGCAACATAAAATCATCGTCCAGCCAGATTCTTTGTTGGCGTTTAGTCACCGCGGGCTCGTTGCCCGTTTTTGCCACGGCACGCCCGGCCAAAGTATTGATTAAGGTTGACTTGCCCACATTGGGAATACCCAAAATCATCGCGCGTAGTTTTTTATAACCACTGCCTGTCGGCGGTACCAGCTTACGGCACAGCTCGGGCAGAATTTTCATGCGAGCTGGATCATCGGTGGAGATCGTCAGGGTTTTTGTGTTGTGCTGACGCTCAAAGTACGCCTGCCATAAAACAATATTATCGGGATCGGCGAGATCACTTTTTGCCAGCACTTTCACCACGAGTTTATCGCCACGCAGGCTTTGGATCATTGGGTTTTCACTGCTAAACGGAATGCGTGAGTCGAGTACCTCGATCACTAAATCGACCTCGGGCAACACCTCGCGCATTTCTTTTTGGGCCTTGTGCATGTGCCCCGGATACCACTGTAATGTTGCCATGTGTTTGCCTACTGACCGATCACAATGGCATTGCCATTAAATTCGATGCGCTGACCCGCCACTAATTTACAGCGCTTGCGGGTTTCAACCACGCCATCGACGGTGACCTTACCGTCGTCAATCACTTTTTTTGCCAGCGCACCACTACCCACCCAACCCTCTATTTTTAAAAGGTTGGCTAAGGTAATAAATTCACTGCCACTTAAGGTAAATGTGTCGCTCATAAATGCCTCAAAATACATCGGTGACCCTTAAATGTGTGTTTATTAAGGGTAAAAATCACGTTTTAACACGTCTAATAACGCCGGCCACATTAACCGCCACGCGTGCCAGTTATGCTCGCCATCCACTTTAACGACATTGGCCTCGGGCAACATATCGGCTAGCGCCAAACCCGGCGCGTAAAACTTATCCGAGCGAGCTAACCCTAAATACCATTTCGCCCGCTCTGACTCAGTGGTGGTATCCAGCCAAGGCCAAAGGTTTTTATCCGCCTCGGGCTGCAAGGGCTGGGTGTCGGGCTCAAGTTTGTATTGGTAGTACTCGGGCTCGCCCAAGTAAGGGGTTAACAGGGTCAATGAGGCCGGACGCCGCTGGGCGTTATCGCGCCAGTATAACAGACTGCCAAACCCACCCAGCGATACACCGGCAAAGTGCAGCTTGTGATAGCCTGCATCGAGCGCCACATCGAGTACGTCTTGCTGCAACCTAAGTTGTACCGTGTGCGCGCGGTAATAACCAAAGTGAGCGTCGACCACTAAGGCGTCTAACGGCAAATTGCTAAGCCGTAACTGATCGATCAGGCCCTCTTGCTCAAAGCGCTTTATGCCCCCCGCAATACCCGGCAGCATAATCATGGCATCTTGCGCCCGAGGACACTTATCGGCATCGCTTAACTGGTAATCCAGCGCGCGACAGTACAGCCGTGTTGGCATGGGTGTGACGGGTTTTTTTAAGTAATGGCAGCCAGAGGTAAGAACGCAACCCAACAAGCACACAACACTTAATCTGTACCACTTACCCATAAATCACCTTTGGCCGTCGCAGCTGTCGTCCGGCAAACCAAAGTGCTACAAGCACAACCGGCAGTGCCGATAACCAAAAAGCGGTATAAGCCCAGCTGGGTGCTGCATCGCCCAACAGTAAGCTTTTAAGCACAGTTTGATGCCCCAATAACGGCACCCACAATTGCCAGTCGGCATAAATGCCGGGGCTGGTCATGACGATAAAAAACGGGATCATGGGCAACAGCACCAATAAGCTCATATAGGTTTGTGCGTCTTTAAACGAGCGTGACAATATACCCAGTGCCAGCTGTAACGCGGCGGCGATCATGGCCACGGGTATTAACGAGGCAAAAATTGCCAGCACCGCTAACGCCCCCACATCGACCCGAAAACCCATTTGATTAAACGGCAGCAGCGTTAAAGCAATGCTCAATAACAACAGGGTTAAAGCGACAACCGTTAAAGTAAGGCTAACCGCTGCCAACCATTTCCCCGCAATAATCAACCCCGAGGAGGTGGGGTTGATTAGCAAAGGCTCCAACGAGCGCCGCTCGCGCTCACCGGCGGTCATGTCGGCGGCAAAGCCCATGCTGCCCATCATGGCACTCATTAGCAGCAGCAGTGGCACGCCGGCTAAAATTAGGCCGCCCATTTGTTGCTCGCTCGCCACGTTGGTTTCTTTAATGCGCACTGGCGCCATCAACTCGGGGCTAAGGCCACGGGCCATCACGTTGATCGCCGCCTGGCGCGATGAAAACTGATACATTAGATTTCTTACCGTACCCAGCGGACCATGGACGCTTTGATTAGCGGCGTTGTACACCAAGGTTACAGGCAGTGGCTCTTTGTCGCCTGGGGCTTGAGGCTCGACGGGTAGACTTAGGCCAAACTCTAGCTCACCATTTTCTATCGCTTGGTAAAGGTCAGTGTCATTATTATCAGTATCGTGGCGCTGAATGGTAATTTGATTTTCTTCTAACCACGCGATCAGCTCTGGGGCGTGACCACTGACGTTAAGCTCGATGTTGCTCTGCCCTTCTTTTTGCAAATGGATGGCAAACCCAATACCCAAAGAAAAAAACACCACCATGTACACCGGCGGTAAAAACGCTAAGCGTAAAGCGCGTTTGTCGCGCACAGCATCGATTAACTCTTTATAAAAAACAGCCTTAAGCGTGCGCCACATAACCCTGCTCCTTGATCTCGGACAACTGCACAAAGGCCTCTTCTAAACTGGCACAACCGGTTTGACTCACCACCTCATTGACGGTGCCATCGGCCACAATCCGGCCACCGGCTATCACCACAACCCGGTCGCAGAGGTTTTCTACCTCGTACATTAAGTGGCTGGAAAACAGCACACATTTGCCAGCGGCTTTTTGCGCCTGCAGCAAACGCCGCACAGCGCGAGTGGTAATTACATCTAAACCGTTGGTGGGTTCATCTAATAAAATATGTGCGGGACCATGCACAATGGCTCGCGCCAAGGCGGTCTTCATACGCTCACCTAACGAGAAGCCGTCGGCGTAACGCTCGGCGATGCTCTGCATGCCTAGCAGTTCGATCAGGTTGTCACAGGCGGGTTTAATGGCCGCCTCATCCATACCTTGCAAGCGGGCGTAATAGGCAATGTTTTCTCGGGCGGTTAAACGCTTGTACAAGCCGGCGGTATCGGGCAGTACCCCTAAGGCCCGGCGCACCACTTCGGGTTGTTGCGCGACATCAATACCATCGACGGTAATACTGCCCTCGCTGGGCGAGAGCAGGCCAACCATAAGCCGCATCAAGGTGGATTTACCTGCACCGTTTAAACCCAGCAGACCGACAATTTCGCCATCGTTAATACGCAGCGATACGTTATCCAGCGCGCGCACATCGCCAAAGCGCTTACTGATGTTGTTGATTTCGATCATAAGGGGTCTACCTGGGTGCTATCACTTTGAGGCGATAAATACGGCTGCAGTGGTTGAATTTTTGTCATACATTCGGCGCGCACTTGGCTTAACTGGCGGTTATTAATAAAATCACTCATCAGCTCTGCTGTGCACCCCACCTGTGTTACTCCGTGATGGGCACCTTGGGCCACTAACAAAGTTGCGTTGGTTAAACCGCGCGCGGCTTGCTCGGCCCAATAAGGCGGGGTTACTGGGTCCCGCTCGCCCGATAGCAGCAGCGCGGGCACATCACTGTGTACCGGTTGATAATATTGCTTAGCCACCTTTTCCTTGGGCCAAAACTCACAAATACGAGAAATTGGTGCCGCTAGATCTACACCAATAAAAAGCTCACTTGGGGGTCTTGGGGTTACGCCTGCATCTTCATTGCACAAAATAGTCATGTGCATACCCAGCGCTAGCTTGGGCATATTGTTGCTGCTGGCCAAGCGGGCAATTAAACTGGCCACCAAACGGTAATCTTCATTGGCAGCGGCGGCCAATGCCGCGGGTAGCAAACGGCTGGCCAATCGGTCGTACAAACTAAAGCGCACCAAACCGGCAAGTTTACTGTCATCTAACAATAGCGCTGTGGCATGACCCGTTAAAGGGTGCTCAATCGTTAAGGTCACAGGCGCGGCGCGCAAACGCTGGGCCGTTGTATTGGCCGCTGCGGTTACATCGCCATAGCGATCGGCACAACCGGGCTGGGCCAAACATTGCTGAGCAATTAACCCCAATGCACGGGTAGCATCGGCTGCAACACCATAAGGCATTGCCAACTGTACAGGCGCGACGCCGTCCATCACCACGGCACGTAAAGCTGTTGGGTAATTGGCCAGGTAATTTAAAATAACTCGGGTGCCGTAAGAGCCACCCCACAAATTAATGCTCCGGTAACCCAGCGCTTTGCGCACGGCCTCTAGATCGGCCACGGCCTCGGGGGTGGTGTAAAAAGGCGCACGAGCGGCTAGTTTTTTGGCGCACACTCGGTATTGCGCAATACTCGCCTCGGTGGCCGCCGCCGAGTGCCCCAGCAGTTGATCGGCCTCGTCGATATCGCAGTTTAGCGGGCTCGACAAGCCGGTACCGCGCTGGTCCACAAACACAATATCGCGTTTTTTTCGCAACTCGTAAAACGCACCGGCCAACACCTCGGCAATATCCGTTGCCGACTGCCCCGGCCCACCGGCAATCACAAACAGCGGGTCGGCCTCGGGGGCCGCGCTGATGGCGGGCCAACGTTTAATGTACAAATCGATACTTTTAGCGTTGTTATTGGTTTGCTCACCGCCAAGGTGGCTTTCAGTTGCCCTAACGGCATTGTCAGCCCGGTTTAATGGCACCGATAAATAGCCACACTCGGCGCCACCTACCGCCGGGGTTTGGCCGGGTTGACGCTCGCAGGGGATAAGTGTAAGTGACTGCAGCGGCTGCGGCTCGCCATTTTTGTGACACGCGGACAACAACACAGATGCCAATATGCCCGCTAACAACCCTAAAAACCCACCCCGTATCACAAGCCGTTCTCCTTTTTCATATAATCGGCCACTACTTGCGACAGTGCCTGAGCATCGATACCCAATTGTTGCGCCGCCTGCCATAGCTCTTTTAATTGTGGCTCCAGATGTTGCTCTGGGGTACCGGTAGACTGTTTAAGCGCGGCTACCACCATGGGGCGGCCGCGTTTACGCAACAGTATACCCTCCATAACTCGTTGGCTGTAAGCTTTAGAAGCCGCCATAGGGTTAACCGCTTAAGTGGCAGGCCAACTCACGCACCGACGGCAAGCCGACACCCGGTAAAAGCTGTCCAGCCACTACTTCTCGCTTAACCTGATCGAGCAATTAGCGGTATACGCAGATGCCGGAGCCGAGATGTAAAATAAATACTGCGCCTCCTACAGCGGCCGGTTAGCGCGCAAAAACGTAAAGCCGATACGCACCCAACGCTGATAAAGCTTAAGGCGCAAAAACACGCATAATCAAATTATTAATGACTTACACATTCATTCAGCGCTGCTAAAACAAAACCCCCACTCTTGCGAGCGGGGGTTTTGAATTTTGCTGTTACTGCAACGACGGTTTAGTTTATTTTGATTGCAAAAAGCCATTCACATCAAGCCAATGCATAAAGGTACCAAACCACTCGTTACTGGTACGGTCTGGATTACCCAGCCCAAACCCATGGCCGCCGTTCTGATAAAGATGAAACTCTACCGGAACCCCCGCCTTATACCAAGACTGGATAAGCCCCATATCACCGTTAAAAAGAAAATCATCGACGGCGATAGCGGCAAACATAGGGGGAGCATCTTTAGGGACATCAACGGCCCCCATGCCTCCGTAAATCGGACCGATAAACGCTAAGTCTACTTTTTTAGATTCGAGCGTGGTGGCCATAGTCAAGCCCGCCCCAGCAGAGAAGCCGATCATACCGATTCGCGAGGTGTCTACGCCCCACTCATCGGCACGTTTTAAAATCATGGCGTAGGCGGCCTCAACATCGGCAATTTGATTAGACAGATCCCAGCGCGGCCTTTGCGGTGCTTCTTGAGGGTCATCCGAGGCGTCTCCTGCCTCCTCGAAGCGGCGGTTCATTTGCTTTTCGAACCCCTCCAGTGACGGCTCAGTCGGTTGTAGCCGATACTTAAGCACAAACGCGTTAACACCCTGCTTTGCCAAGGCTTCAGCTACCTCCCAGCCTTCGTTGCCCATAGAGAGCCACATAAAGCCCCCACCGGGGGTCACAATAACCGAGGCGCCGTTTGCTTTGTCAGGGTCCGCTAAAAAAGGGGTTAAAGTTGCGGTAGAGATATTTCGCGCCATGGGATCACCCCATTGACGAAACCAGGTTTCTGGCGCGTCTTGGCCTTCAACCCCTCCGGTGTTCAGCTTTATGGCGGTAGGCTCCTGCGGTGGCTCCATCGGATACATTTTACCGTCTTGGGCAAAGGCTACGGCACTGATGGCCACGGTCGCCATAATTAGAGTTTTACAGAAAAGCTGAGATAGTTTGTTTTTTATCATTACTCCACCTATACGTTATTGTTGATTAGTTTTACAGGTTGCTGATTAAGCCAGTTTTTTCTAAAAATAATGTTTACATTGAGCATTTTGCTATGAACAGGTGCAGTTGCTTTAACGATGCGGAAATACGAGTCCACGCCAATGCAAGATGCGCCAATAACCTTGTTAGGCTTAATTGCACAGCAACTGCGCCTTATGGTTATTATGACAATATCATATTGTCATAATATATCTCAAACACTAAGTGACAGGATTTTGGGTTAACATGATGCAACCGGTTAAGGCTGCAATGTCATTGGCGGGCTTAGAGTTAACACCTTGATAGCTTATCGATCAACAAAATAGGATTGGAGGTTTTACAGGCCGTCTGTAACGGTGCAGTGATAACTGCCGGGTAGGTAAAACACAACAACGCGCATCCGCTGCGCGTTGTGCTCTTGGTTTTAAAAGCAATGCTGATCCTAGAGAGCGTCAACATAATAAGCGCGGTAGGGTTTAACGTTTATTAGTCTTACCGCACACTTTAAGCCGTCGCATTTATACATGCCGTTAGCTTGCGCGGTTGCAGTGAGCTTTTGTTGTTAGGTTACAATCCCATAGGCTATTGGATAGCCCCCGCTTCGCGCAACAGATCGCGCACGGCCTCGGCAAGGCGCTGGTAACCTACCCCGTTGGGGTGAATACGATCCGAGCGCCAATCGGGCTCTCCCAATACCTTGGCCACAATACCCGCCTGCAATGGCAGTTTATTATCGTCGGCAAGTGTTTGATACAAAGGCTCGGCGCGCAGCAGTAAAGAGCGCTGCGGTACGGCCACCAGCACCACTGGAATGTCGCGCTCGCGGGCCAGATCAATCATCCCCTGCAGGTTTTGTGCAAGACGGTCTTTATCAAGGCTGCGTAAGATATCGTTGCCGCCGTGGCAGAGGATGATTAAATCTGGCTGCTCGGCGTCTAACACCTTGGGTAAACGCTGTAGGCCTGCTGCCGAAACCTCGCCCGACACCCCCGCGTTGATAACCTCGCGTTGGAGCAAGTGTGCCAATTGTGCAGGATAACTTTGAGCTGAGGGCGCACCGACCCCTTTGGTTAAGCTATCGCCAAACGCCAGTATACGCGCCTCTGGGCTCAGGCTCGTCAGTGACGGCGACTCCGAACAGGCGGCTAAGCACAACAGCAATAGCCACCCCATCAAACGCAAGCTTTTTATTAAAGGGGCTTGTAACATTATGCGGGTACCGTCCGGTCGGCGGCCCAAACTCTTAGCTGAGCGACCTGCTCGGCCATCACCACCGAAAGCGGGCTGGTGTCGGCGCATACCGCGAGCAAAGCGTTGGTATCAAACATTTGCTTTTCAGTACCGGCTTGGAATAACCCAGCAATAATAGCCTGCTCGATCTCGGCACCGTTAAAACCCTCGCTGACGTGGGCTAACTGATCTAAATTAAAGTCATTTGGGTTTAGATCACGCTTTTTAAGGTGAATCGAAAATATATCGGCGCGCACTTGGGCGTCGGGCAGATCGACAAAGAATATTTCATCCATACGCCCTTTGCGCACCAGCTCGGGAGGTAACCGACTGATATCGTTGCTGGTGGCAACAATAAACACGCGGCTGGTGCGCTCAGCCATCCAGGTTAACAAGGTGCCTAAAAGTCGCTGGGCCACGCCGCTGTCATTCCCGTCTTGGGCCATGGCTTTTTCAATTTCATCCATCCATAACACGCACGGCGACATAGCATCGGCAAGTCTTAAAGCCTCGCGCAAATTGCGCTCTGTCTCGCCAATGTATTTGTTGTACAGCGCAGCCATGTCGAGCCGTAACAGAGCCAAACCCCACATACCGGCAACGGCTTTAGCGGCCAAGCTTTTACCA
>Ga0209075_1002170_pt1 | contig 17560 bp, 13 predicted proteins | sample Stecom2011_FD_187523 | JGI IMG/M metagenome (GOLD analysis project Ga0209075, IMG submission 187523) | Agricultural soil microbial communities from Utah to study Nitrogen management - Steer compost 2011 (SPAdes) (version 2) | ecosystem: Environmental > Terrestrial > Soil > Agricultural land...
AAAGGCAGTGGAAATTCCTTGTCGGTCAGTAGGGCCAGGTGCAGTGGAAACGCCAGAATATGGGGCCAGGTGGCGGGCAGTTTTGAGCCTGGTTTGAAGCCGCAGACTTTCAGGTAGCGTGGCAGCGATTGCGTGTTGGTGGCGATGCCAACGAGTTCTGCCTGCAATTCCGGAATGCGGGTATTCGCCCCGGGCTTGTGTTGCTTTGGCAGCAGTGCTTTGGCAAAGAGCGGCAACAATGCGGGTGGGGTGCTTCGGTAAACAAGTGGCTCTGGCATGTGGGCTGTCTCCCTTGCCGGCCCGGGAGCCGGATTGCTTGCGATCAATCAGTTGGACCGTTACCGGTTTTTCATAGATTCTGGTACAACTGTGCGTGTGTGGCCTGATATGCTCTAATGTACGACAAAGGTCGTGGTTGCCCGGAAGTCTGTCAAACACGGTTGCGCCGGGCATTGACCCGGTTAACTCCGGGCGCTGTCCGTCGGGTCAAGGTAGTAACCAATAAATAAAAAAGCGGGATACTATGCAGGAATTACGTGATGCGGGTGTGATGTTGCGCCTGATTTATGAGGCGATGAAAAAGAAGGGTGTTGATACCGATGCCATTTTCAATCGTCTTGGCGTTGATGAGAGTTACGTATTCACCGATCAGCTCCGAACTCCCCATAACGCGCAGCTTTTTTTCTGGCAGGTGGTCGAAGATGTGTCTGGCGATCCCGACATCGGCCTGCATCTCGGCACCTTGCTTCCTGCCTATAAGGGCCAGGTACTGGAATACCTGTTCCTCAGCAGTCCTACCTTTGGCGAAGGCCTTCGCAGAGCCCAGAACTATCAGAGACTGTTGAGTGATGCCGCTAAAACGGATTTTCTCATTGAAGGCGACGAAGCCTGCATGGTTCTGGACACGGCTTCCGACGAGGTTAGCAGGCTCACTCACTTCAATGAGTGCTTTGTCCAGGGTCTGATCACCTTTTTCAAGTCCATCACCGACAACAACTTCTACCCCTCCCGTATCGAGTTTGAACATAAGCGTGATCGGGGTGTGGAGCATGTAAAAGAAGTTCTGGGTTGTGAAGTGGTGTTTGGTGCAGCTGAAAATCGGCTGTATTTTCCGGTGGACATGCTGTCTCATGCCTCTCCCCATGCGGAACCGGAGCTGTTGGCTCTGCATGAGCGTTTTGCCAGTGAGCAGGTCGCGAGGCTTGAGAAGAAAGACATTGTGGGTCAGGTTGAACGCATTATTGCTGAACTGCTGGATAGCGGTGAAGTCACTCTGGATGCGGTTGCAGACCGGCTGGGCATAAAGCCCAGAACGCTCAGAACCCGGCTTACCGAAGCTGAAACCAGCTTCAATCAGGTGCTGGCAGACTTCCGATACAGGCTGGCCCGGCAGTTGTTGGCGACGACCGATGAATCCATCGATGAGATCGTGTATCTGACCGGCTTTTCAGAGCCCAGTACGTTCTACCGGGCGTTCAAGCGGTGGTCGAACATGACGCCCATCGAATATCGTAAAACTGCCCAGGGCAAAGATGCCATGGTTGATGCGATGTAATGGGCGATGTGCTGAAAAGTATGAAAAAAATTTGGATAAATCGTTGACATAGGTGGAGGGCTCTTTATAATGCGCCCTCGTTGTCACCGAGCAATCAACGCATTGTTCAGGCAACCCGCGCGGAGCGGTAGTTCAGTTGGTTAGAATACCGGCCTGTCACGCCGGGGGTCGCGGGTTCGAGTCCCGTCCGCTCCGCCATTTATTTCCCCTCCTGGTTTTCGTTTTACTCCCTGTATTTTGATTTCTTCCGGTTTTCTCCCGGGCTGATTCCATGCCAACGTTGATAAGCCTTGTGAAAGGCCGGTGGGTTTGCGAATCCCAGCAACCAGGCAATTTCAGCCAAAGACGCGTCTGTTTCCCTGAGATAGTCCTCTGCCAGTTGTTTTCTGGTGTTGTCGAGCAATTGCCTGAACCCCGTTCCTTCGTTCGCTAACTGGCGCTGCAGAGTCCAGGATGTTGTTCCCAGTTTCGCGGCCAGTGTCTCAAGCGCCGGTGTTTCTCCTCGCAGCAGCGGTGTCATCAGGTAGCGGACCCGATCAGCCACACTCCAGCCTCTGCGTATTTGGGCCAGCTCTTCTTCGCACCAGCCCGTCAGTTTGTCGTGCATGGCTTCGTGTGCTTGCGTGGGTGTTTGCTGCCAGACGCTTTCCTTGAGCCGTATCGAATTCTCCGGTGCGCTGAACTCGACCGGGCACCGGAACCAGCTTTCAAAGACGTCATCCAGCCCGATGGAAGGGTATTCGATGCGCACCCGTTCCAGGACGTCGTAACGGCCCGTGATGTGTCGAACCAACTGGGTCCAGGCGGCCAGGATCGAATCCACCACGAAGTAGTTGTACTGGTTGTAAGGGCGTATTGAATAAAACCGCGCAATCCGTTGCTTCTGGCTCAAAGTTGGCTCGCCCCGGGAGTTCTGGCTGGTCAGTAGGGAGAAGCGGATCAGTGTGGTCAGGGCGCGGCCGACCGTTGAGGCCGTTTCCGCTGCCAGCCCCGCAATGCCCGCATCAATCGGGCGGGTCAGGGCGCCCATGCGCAGGCCCAGAGCCGGGTTACCCGTCAGCGACATGGCGGCATGGCCCAGGCGCATGAATCTCGGAATGCTGATTCTCGCTTCCGTAGCAGCCAGTGCAGGGTCACTCAGCCGGAACTGGGTTTTGAGCCTGCTGGTATCGCCACCCTCCGCTTCGGTGGCGCGCAGGAGCACCAGAACGTAGAGCAGGCTGATATTGCCCAGAGCGTTGGCGGGGTGATGGGTGCGTGTTGTCATGGGTCTATTATCAATGTTATCCGTGGATAATAAAATGTTGGTTTTGGATATTGTTGCCCAAGGAGATGCTGGGTAGTGTTAGCGCTATAACAACGGGAGCTGTGATTCTCCCGGCCCGATGATACGATGAGGAGATCGCCGATGACTGCATCAGCTGGCGCCAACAAGTACCCGCACCTGCTCGAACCCCTGGACCTGGGCTTCACTACTTTACGTAACCGCACGCTGATGGGGTCCATGCACACCGGTCTGGAAGAAGTGAAGAATGGCTTTGAGCGACTGGCGGCATTCTATGCAGAGCGTGCCCGCGGGGGCGTTGGCCTTATCGTGACCGGTGGCATCGGCCCGAACAGTGAAGGCGCAGTGTTCCAGCACGCTGCCAAGATGAGCACCGAAGAAGAGTCTGACAAGCACAAGGTGATCACTCAGGCAGTGCACGAAGCAGACGGCAAAATCTGCATGCAGATACTGCACGCCGGTCGCTACGCTTATTCTCCCGAGCTGGTCGCTCCGTCGGCTATCCAGGCGCCGATTAACCCGTTCAAGCCTAAAGAGCTTGATGAAGCGGGTATCCAGAAACAGATTGATGATTATGTGAATTGCGCTGCTCTTGCCCAGCGCGCCGGCTACGACGGCGTTGAAATCATGGGTTCGGAAGGCTACTTCATTAATCAGTTCATCGTTAAGCACACCAATCATCGTACCGATCAGTGGGGCGGCAGCTACGAGAACCGCATCCGCCTGGCCATCGAAGTCGTTCGCCGGGTCCGTGAGCGGGTGGGTGAGAACTTCATCATCATCTACCGTTTGTCGATGCTCGATCTGATCGAAGACGGCAGTACCTGGGAAGAGGTGGTTCACCTGGCCAAGGAAATCGAAAAGGCCGGTGCGACCATCATCAACACCGGTATTGGCTGGCACGAAGCCCGCGTGCCCACCATTGCCACATCGGTGCCCCGTGGAGCCTTCACCAAGGTCACGGCGCGCTTGAAAGGCGAGGTTAGTATCCCGCTGGTCACTACCAACCGTATCAACATGCCGGATGTTGCGGAGAAGATTCTGGCCGAAGGCGACGCCGACATGGTTTCCATGGCGCGGCCCTTCCTGGCGGATGCGGATCTGGTGCTCAAGGCGGCTGAAGATCGGGCCGATGAGATCAATACCTGTATTGGGTGCAACCAGGCGTGCCTGGACCACACGTTCAGCGGGAAACTCACAACCTGCTTGGTGAACCCGCGCGCCTGTAACGAAACCCAGCTGGCCTATGTGAAAACCTCATCACCGAAATCGGTTGCGGTGGTTGGCGCCGGCCCGGCAGGCCTGGCCTTTGCGGCAGTAGCGGCTGAGCGCGGTCACAGAGTAACCGTGTTTGATGATGCGAACGAAATTGGTGGCCAGTTCAATGTCGCCAAGCGCATACCGGGCAAAGAAGAGTTCTACGAGACCCTGCGCTATTTCCGCGTCATGCTCGACAAATACGGCGTGGACGTTCGCTTGAATACCCGTGTGTCAGCAGACGATCTGAAAGCCGGTGGATTTGATGAGGTGGTGCTGGCAACCGGTGTCAAACCACGCACGCCAGATATCGAAGGCATTGATCACCCGATGGTGATCGGCTACCTGGATGCGTTGCTGAAGCGTAAGCCGGTCGGTCAGAGAGTGGCGGTCATCGGTGCCGGTGGTATTGGTTTCGACGTGTCGGAGTTTATCGTGCACGAAGGAGAGTCGCCGTCCCTGAACACCGAACACTTTATGAAAGAGTGGGGTGTTGATTTGACGGTAGAGCATCGTGGCGGTATTCAGGGCATGACGCCGGAAGTGCCTGCCCCGGCCCGAGAGGTTTACCTGCTGCAGCGCAAGGCATCAAAAGTCGGCAAGAATCTGGGTAAGACCACAGGCTGGATTCACCGTACCTCACTGAAAAACCGCGAAGTGCAGATGGTTCCCGGCGTCACCTATCGGAAAATTGACGACCAGGGCCTGCATATAACGATTACCCCAAAGGGCGCCGAACAGGGTGTGGACAAGCTGCTGCCGGTTGACACCATTATCGTCTGTGCCGGTCAGGAGCCTCTGCGGGAGTTGCAATCCGGGCTTGAAGCCGCCGGATTGCCGGTGCACTTGATCGGTGGTGCCGACGTGGCGGCTGAACTGGACGCCAAACGTGCGATTGATCAGGGCAGCCGACTGGCTGCAGAAATCTGATCTGATCACAAAACGTTGCAGTTTTTCTCTGTGTTTCGGGGCTTGTCTGACTAGACTATGTTCGGAACGGTTCGATTTGGAACCCGAGAGCGATAACAAGCGTCTTCAGATGGGTTTCCCGAAACACGGAGAAGGTTGATGGTTAATGCCCCCCAGGCTGCTGATGTCCACTCGGCAGTGTTTTTTATGGACGGCGCACAGGTTGCCCGCCAGATGCGATTGTCGGAGTTCGGCGCTTTTCTTGACGGTTATGTTGGCCTGTCGGATCTTGCCGAAACGGATGTTCGCGCTGTTCTGGTCAACCTGAACCCTGATCTCACCGTTGCCTCCCTTGTTTTCTTCCGAATCTGGTTCGACGAAGAAGGTCGTGCTGACAGCAACTGGAACGTTCCCATTGAAGCTCTGGCAGAGCGAGGTGCCAAAGGGCCGGATATGGGCGGTGGCCCGATTCGCCTGGTCTGCCGAAGTCAGTGCCCGGACCCGAGCCTGGCCGAAGAGCTCTGGGACCCGGACATGACCCCCGGGAGCAATCATTTTCAAACCATTCGTAAGGCGGTTAATGCCAACACGCTGCGGTTTCGTAAAGCTGAACCGGTCGAAGAGAACATTCCGCTGCTCACCTCGGCTGCGCCTGTTGAAAGTCACGATGAGGGCCATAGAGAGCGCGCCCGAATGGCGCAATTGCTCCGGGAGCACCGACTCCGGATCAAAACCCTTCAAAGTGTACAGAGAGATTCCCTTGCCGATTTGCAGCGTGAACATCGTCATGCCATGCAGGCGATGCGTGGTGAAATGGCCGATCTCGAGCAGAAGTATGAGCGCCTTCGGCTGACCAACGAGCAGTTGAAGCGCCGGCTTTCGGAGCGCAACGAACAATACCTCTCCATGCAGGAAAATATGGCGGGGAACAGTGCCGGGCCGCGCGAAGATTCAAGCTCCAGTGCTGAGCTGGTGTTGTTGAGGGAACAGTTGGAGCGAAAGCGGCGGGAACTGGAGCTCCGGGATGAGAAGATCGTTGCACTTGAGCAGGAAAGCCACGAACTGAAAAACCGGGAGCCGCCGGAAGACTCACTGCTGCAGCACCTGCGCAGCCAGACCGTGTTCCTTGTGGCTTACCATCACGGTGTAGGCCACATCACTCTGCCGTTTGAAGATATAGATACCTACTTTCGAAATCCGTTGGCCTACGCTGCGGAACGCTGCGGTATGAATGAGCCAGCCTATAAAGAATGGCTGGCCCATTACGAAAACCCCCTGTGCAATCATCAGGATGAGACGGGCAAAATCTGTGGCGAACCGATCATGCGGGTCACGCAACCGGCGGAATTTCAGGCCGGAGTGGACGACCGTTGTGAAAGCCACAAGGTCTGATTGCTTAACTTTTTTCAGTATCTGCCCGAGTTTCGTTAGACTGTAGTCCTGTTCGTCACAGATCAGGGCGGCCAATGGCTGCTCCTGTCTCATTCAGACATCACGGGATACTTCATGGACCAGTTCAGGAATATCGGAATCATCGGGCGTATGGGCAGCGTCAAGGTGGTTGAGTCATTGCGGCAGCTCAAACAGTATCTGATCGCAAACAACTACCAGGTCATCATCGAAGAAGACACCGCCACCATGATACCGGGCCATGGACTTCAGGTGGCGAGCAAGAAATTGCTGGGTGAAATTTGCGATCTCGTGATCGTTGTAGGCGGTGATGGCAGCTTGCTGGGTGCGGCCCGGGAGCTGGCGAAGTCCAAAATTCCCATTCTGGGTGTGAACCGGGGACGTCTGGGATTCCTCACAGACATTTCGCCCTCGGATCTTGAAGAGCGCCTGGCCCAGGTTCTGGCCGGTGACTACATTGAGGAGTCACGGTTTCTGCTGGACGGCCATGTCGAGCGCAATGGCCAGCCCCTGGGATTTGGTTCGGCCCTTAATGATGTGGTTCTGCACCCCGGCAAGTCCACCCGAATGATCGGGTTTGACCTGTATATTGATGGCCACTTTGTCTACAGCCAACGATCTGACGGCCTGATTGTTGCCACACCAACCGGTTCAACGGCCTATTCGCTGTCGGCCGGAGGGCCGATCATGCACCCCAAACTCGATGCCGTAGTGCTGGTGCCGATGTTCCCCCACACCCTGAGCAGTCGCCCGATCGTGGTGGACGGCAAGAGTGAAATCAAGCTGGTGATTGGCGAGACCAATGAAACCTATCCGCAAATCAGCTTTGACGGCCAGATGAACATCGCCTGCGCGCCCGGCGATATCATCCGTATCACCAAAAAGCCTTTCAAGATCCGTCTGATTCATCCGACCGATCACAACTTCTATGCCACCTGTCGTGACAAGCTAGGTTGGGCCAGCGAAATAGCAGCGAGTTGATCATGGCGGTTATCAAGACAGCCGCGAGCCGCGGCTATGACATCATTGGCGATATCCACGGTTGTGCCAATACTCTGGAGCGGTTGCTGGATCAAATGGGCTACCGCAAGCTGAATGGCATATACCAGCATCCCCGCCGACAGGCGATTTTCATTGGGGACATTATCGATCGTGGCCCCCGAATTCGTGAATCGCTTCATCTGGTCCGGGATATGGTTGAGCACGGAGCCGCCCGGATTGTTATGGGGAATCATGAATACAATGCCCTGGGTTATTGCACCCGGGCTCGCGCGGGCAGTGGCAAGCAGTTCCTTCGGGAACACAATCCACGGCATGATCGCCTGATCAAGGAAACCCTTGAACAGTTTGACGCGTATCCACACGAGTGGAACGAGTTTCTTGAGTGGTTCTATACCATTCCCCTGTTTATTGATGACGAGGATTTTCGGGTGGTCCATGCCTGCTGGGATCAGGACCTGATCGACAAGTTCCGTGACAGCCAGGGTGGCGCCTGCATAGATGAGGACTTCCTCCACGCGTCGGCTGCGATTGAATCCTTTGCCGGGCAGGTGATGGATACACTTCTGCGTGGGACCGACTTGCGCTTGCCCGAGGGGGTGAAAATCACCGGGCGCGATGGCTATGTCCGTGAGTTTTTTCGTACCAAATTCTGGGCGGATGCCCCGGAAACTTATGCTGATGTGGTGTTCCAGCCAGACCCTCTGCCGCCCGAAGTGGCGCGCATGAAGCTCACCGCCGCCGAGAGAAAGCAGCTGATCACCTACCCGTTAGATGCACCGCCGGTGTTTGTCGGGCATTACTGGATGGAAGGCAGTCCAGCACCCTTGAAGCAGAATGTGGCCTGTATTGATTACAGCGCAGTGAAGTACGGAAAACTGGTGGCCTATCGGATGGACGGTGAAAAAGTGTTGTCCCCCGACAAGTTTGTCTGGGTTGAGGTGGGCCGGCCGGAACAGCCGGATTATCCGACCAGTGAAGACAGTGTTGCACGATAAACCGGCGGAGAGGTGAGTTTGGAAAACCAGGTATCTTCCCCGATTACTCCAGGTGGCCGCTGGCAACCGTCACCAGGGCATGCGCCTTTCGTTATTGCGGTAATCGGCCTGGCGCTGATTATGGTCTGGCTCACAGATATGGGTCAGAACGCACTGACTGCTCAGATGACGATCGCAGACCCCAGACGTTTCCCTTGGGACCTGTTCAGCACCTTTCCGGGTCGGGTGGATGCCTTGTCGGCGACTCTGGCCGGAGGTGAGGTGTGGCGCCTGATAACTCCGGACTTTCTGCATTTCAGCTGGACCCACCTGATATTCAACGCGGTGATGCTGTGGTTTCTGGGTAGTCAGATTGAATGGATCGATGGCCGCGCCCGGCTGATTGCCTTGTTTGTGGTCAGCAGTCTGGCGTCCAACGTGCTTCAGTATCTGGTTTCCGGCCCGTTGTTTGGAGGTCTGTCCGGGGTGGTATACGGCATTTTGGGCTATTGTTGGCTCAGTCAGCGTCGCCGGCCCAGATTCCAGTTTCCGCCGGCTCTGGTAACCTTTGCATTGGCATGGATGGTCATCGGGTTCACGCCCCTGCCTGAGTGGTTGGGGTTGGGGAGCATGGCGAACGAAGCGCACCTGGGTGGATTTGTCGCCGGGTTGGCTATGGCGCTGGTGATGCCTCTTAATAAAAAAAGCCCCACCCAAAGGTGAGGCTGAAAAGAGCGTTTAGCTCCTGATGAGAGAGACCAAATGAAACGACCGTTGCATTTGATGAATGAATGATAAGCGTTATCATTTGCATCTGTCAAACGGATTTGCCGATTTTTCAATGAACCATTTTTCAGGAGGTGGGCAGTGACCTACGACGAACTGATTGAGCGGCTGGATCCGACGGTTTACCGCAATCTCAAACAGGCCATCGAGCTGGGCAAATGGCCGGATGGTCGTGTCATTTCCCGCGAGCAGCGGGCGATCTGCCTGGAGGCGGTAATCTACTACGAAAACAAGCACAACGTTCCCGAGGAAGAGCGGGTGGGCTATCTGGACCGCGGGGAGAAGGCCGGTACTGCCTGCGATCCTTCTGTGCAGTTCCGCAAGGACCGCCAGAACAAGGATGTGGACCCGGATCAGTTTGTTGAGGTCAAGGTTTGAGCGATTCTATCGATGTAACCGGTCGCCTGCGTAAGATGCCGGTCGAAGCGGGTACCCCGGTGACCTACACGTTGGCTGTAGGTGATACCCGGATTGCGCTGAATGAGCTGATTGGCCATAAAGTGCGGCTGGACTTTGACGGTGTCATTCGCTGTATTCACTGTGACCGCACTACCAAGAAGAGCTTCAATCAGGGCTTTTGTTATCCCTGCTTCCGCAAACTCGCGGCCTGCGACAGTTGCATCATGAGCCCGGAAAAATGCCACTTCCATCTGGGTACCTGCCGGGAGCCGGAGTGGGGTGAGGCCAATTGCATGGTAGAGCACGTGGTTTACCTGGCCAACTCCAGTGGTCTGAAAGTGGGTATCACCCGGGGCAGCCAGGTGCCAACCCGATGGATTGACCAGGGTGCGGTGGATGCCATTCCCATGCTGCGGGTGTCCAGCCGGTATCTGGCCGGGCTGGCGGAAGTGGTCTGCAAGAGCCATGTGGCGGATCGCACCAACTGGCGGGCGATGCTCAAGGGCGATGTACCTGAGCTGGATCTGGTGCAGGAACGCCAACGAATACTGGCGCTGATTGAAGAAGACCTGGCCGAGCTCCGGAAGCAACACGGCGAAGGCAGCCTGCGAATTGTGGACGAGGCCTCACTCGGGCTGGGTTATCCGGTGCAGGTATGGCCGTCGAAAGTGAAAACCCATAATCTTGATAAAACACCGGAAGTAGAAGGGCTGCTGGAAGGGATCAAGGGTCAGTACCTGATGCTCGACACCGGTGTAATCAACATCCGAAAGTTTACCGGTTATGAAGTCCGGTTTCGGGTTCTTGACTGAACCCGCCATGCCTTTTGTCTGGAGAGTGTGAATGCGAACCAACCAGCCACAAACCATTTACCTGAGCGAATACACGGTGCCTGCGTATCTGGTTGACCACGTGGACCTGCGTTTCGAACTGTTTGAAGAGGGCGCCCGGGTGCACAGCAATCTGGTGATGCGCCGGAATCCGGAATGCACGCAGAGCGAGGTGCCGCTGGAGCTGCATGGCGACAGTCTCAAGCTGGAATCGGTGGCGCTGGATGGTGTAATGCTCAGTGCCGGTGCCTATGAGGATCAGGGCGATAAGCTGATTGTTCCCAAGGTGCCCGCGCAATTCGAACTGAGCGTGGTGACCTGGATTGAGCCTCAGAACAACACCCGTCTGGAGGGCTTGTACAAGTCCTCTGGCATGTTCTGTACTCAGTGTGAGGCAGAGGGTTTCCGCAGCATTACCTTCTACCCGGACCGCCCGGATGTCATGGCCCGGTTCCGCACTCGCATTGAGGCTGACCTCCGTGACTATCCGATTCTGCTATCCAACGGCAACCCTGTGGAGCAGGGCGAACTGGACGGAGGACGCCACTTTGTCACCTGGGAAGACCCGTTTCCCAAGCCCGCTTATCTTTTTGCTCTGGTAGCGGGTGACCTGGTGGAGATCAAAGATACCTTTACCACCTGTTCAGGCCGGGCCATAGATCTGAGGATCTACGTGGAGCCCCGCAACGCGGCCAAGTGCGACTTCGCCATGGACGCCCTCAAACGCTCCATGCGCTGGGACGAAGACGTCTACGGCCGGGAGTACGATCTGGATATTTTCATGATCGTTGCGGTGGATGATTTCAACATGGGCGCTATGGAAAACAAGGGCCTGAATATTTTTAACTCGTCCTGTGTGTTAGCCAGCCAGGACACCGCCACTGATGCCGCATTCCAGCGCATCGAAGCCATTGTGGCGCACGAGTATTTCCATAACTGGTCAGGCAACCGGGTGACCTGTCGGGACTGGTTCCAGTTGAGCCTGAAAGAAGGCTTTACGGTATTCCGGGATTCCCAGTTTTCCGCCGATATGGGCTCGCCCACAGTCAAGCGTATTGAAGACGTTACCTTGCTGCGTACCGCCCAGTTTGCTGAAGATGCCGGCCCCATGGCCCATCCGGTCCGGCCCGCTTCGTACATGGAGATCTCCAACTTCTACACCCTGACGATCTATGAGAAAGGCGCAGAAGTGGTGCGGATGATTCACAACCTGCTGGGCGATGAGCTGTTCCGCAAGGGTAGTGACCTGTACTTCGAACGCCATGATGGCCAGGCCGTGACCACGGATGATTTTGTGCGCGCCATGGAAGATGCCTCTGGCCGCGATCTGGGGCTGTTCCGCCTGTGGTACGAGCAGGCCGGTACCCCGGTGGTTAATGTGACCGACCATTATGATGACAGTCGCGGTGTCTACCGGCTGGATATCCGGCAGAGCATTCCGGATACCCCGGGCCAGACCGACAAAAAGCCGCAGCATATTCCATTTGCGCTGGGGTTGTTGAGCAGTGCCGGAGAGCCGCTGCCCCTCAACCTGAGTGCCGGTGAGCAGCACGGTCCGCTCGAGCGGGTTCTGGAACTGACGGAGGCTGAACACAGCTTTGAATTCCACGGCTTGTCGGGACGGCCAGTGCCGTCACTGCTTCGGGACTTCTCGGCACCGGTTCGGGTGCAGTACACCTGGTCCCGCGAGCAGTTGCTGTTTTTGATGAGCCATGACCCGGATGGATTTAATCGCTGGGATGCCGGCCAACGGCTGGCGGTGGACGTAATCCAGTCGCTGATTGGCGCATCGGACGACGCCGAAGTAGAGCCACGCCTGGTCGACGCATATCGCAACCTGCTGAGTGACACCTCGCTGGATCAGGCTCTGGTGGCCAAGATGCTGCTGTTGCCATCGGAAGCCTACCTGGCGGAGTTGGCAGACCAGGCCGATGTGCCGGCCATTCATGCCGCCCGCAAACGCGTACTGACGCACCTGGCTGAATCGCTGCGGGAAGATCTGATGGCATGTTACCAGCGCAATCCTGCGGAAGGTGATTATCAGCTGACGTCTGACGCAGTTGCCCGTCGCAGTCTGCGCAACACGGCGCTTGCCTGGTTGTTGGAGATTGGTGACGAGCAGGGCCTGGCCTTGGCTCTCGACCAGTATCGCAACGCCGACAACATGACGGACCGCCTGGGCGCCTTGCGGGCTCTGGTGAACTCCGGTTTCGAAAGTGAGCGTACGCATGCCCTGGCTGCGTTTTACGAACGGTTCAGTGAGGATGCCCAGGTTGTCGAGCTGTGGTTCTCGGTTCAGGCATCCAGTCACCAGGCTGGCCAGTTGCCCCAGATCCGGCAGTTGCTGCAGCACTCCGCATTCGACTGGAAAAATCCCAATAAGGTACGCTCGGTTGTGGGTGCCTTTGCAGGACAAAACCTGGCGGCATTCCATAATCCCGATGGCAGCGGCTATCAGTTCCTGGCCGAGCAGGTGTGCCGGCTGGACGACAGCAACCCGCAGATTGCGGCTAGGTTGGTCGCCCCCCTGACTCGCTGGAAGAAGTTTGCCCCTCACTACAGTCGCCAAATGAAAGCGGCGCTTGAGCGTATCCGCGATAAGAGTGAGCTCTCACGGGATGTTTACGAAGTCGTGCACAAGAGCCTGGCAGATACAAAATCGCACTTTTGATCGATAGACTTTATTAGCCAATCGGCTAATCTGATGGAAAGTCTGGGTTACGTCAGACAATAACAATAAAGCCCTATAGAGGCTTTCAGACGATTTAAAGGTTGCACAATGCGATACAACAAGAATGCATTTCTGGGTGGGCTGCTGGCTCTTTCGTTCGCAGCGTCACCCGTTTCTGCCGCCGTTTCTGCCGCTGAGGCAGCGCGCCTGGGACAGGATCTCACCCCTTTCGGTTCACAGAAGGCGGGAAACGAAGCCGGAACCATTCCGGCCTGGACCGGTGGCCTGACTGAGCCCCCGGCCGGCTACCAGGGCAGTGGACAGCATCACATCGATCCGTTCCCCAACGATCAGGTGATGTTTACCATCAATGCCTCCAATAAAGATCAATACAGCGAGTACCTCTCGGATGGTGTAAAAGCCATGCTTGAGACATACCCGACCACCTTCCGTATTCCGGTTTACCAGTCGCGCCGAACCCATGCCGTTCCTGACTGGGTGGCGGAAAACACCAGAAAGAACGCAGTGAATGCCGAGATTGTCGGCGAATCAGAAGGTCTTAAAGGCGCTTTCGGGGGCTACCCGTTTCCGATTCTTCATGGAACGGATGAAGAAAAGGCCTGGCAAGTTGTCTGGAACCACCTGACTCGCTGGCGCGGTATTTCGGTTACCCGTCGAGCCAGTGAAGTGGCTGTTCAGACCAACGGTGATTATGGTCTGGTGACGTCGCAGCAAGAAGTGTTCTTCAACTTCTACAGCCCCGAGGGCAGTGAGAAAGAGCTGGACAACGTCATCTTTTACTATCTGTCGTTTACCCAGTCGCCGCCGCGTCTTGCCGGTGGTGCCATCCTGATTCACGAAACCCTGAACCAGATTATCAATCCGCGGAATGGCTGGGGCTATAACGCTGGCCAGCGTCGTGTGCGTCGTGCGCCCAACCTGGGTTATGACTCCCCGATTGCGGCGGCAGACAACCTGCGTACTGCCGATGACACCGATATCTTCAACGGTGCCATGGACCGCTACACCTGGAGTTATGAGGGAATGAAGGAAGTCTACATTCCCTATAACAACTATCGTATCGGTGAAAAGGGTACGCCTTACTCAGAGATTCTGGGTATGTCCCACCTCAATCCGGATCTGACCCGCTGGGAACTGCATCGGGTTCATGTTGTTGAGGCGAATCTGAAGCAGGGTGAACGCCACATTTACGGCAAGCGTCGGTTCTACGTGGATGAAGACAGCTGGAATACGGTGCTGCTTGATCAGTACGACGGCCGTGGCGAGTTGTGGCGTGTGACGATGGCGATTCCCAAAAACTACTATGAGCTGCCCGGTGTGTGGACGGTTCTGGATGTATACCACGATCTTCAGGCCCGCCGTTATCACGTGCTGGGGCTGGATACCGAAGAACCGAATACCCGGATATTCACTGACGAAGTGCCGAACAAGCGGTATTTCTCGCCCGCCTCTTTGCGCAGGCGGAGTGTGCGCTGAACGGCTGGTGCAAGGCATGGCGCCCGGCACCCTGTTCGCATCCTGAAGTACACCGGCGGCCATCAGGCTGCCGGTTTGTTTGCAAAAAGCTGCCGCAGATCTGCGGCGGGCGCTTCACGATTTAACCAACGTAAAGGCAATCTGAATGGCTAATAGGTTCATGTGCGAGACACTGGGTTCTGCCTGTCTGGGCCTCTCCATGGCATTGGCAGCACCTGCAGCGTTTGCGCTTACAGATATCATCGACATTCCGGCGCGGCCAACTGAGCTGGCTCCGGAATCGCTGCTGAATGATGCAACCCGGGCGGGTGACCGCATTGTCGCGGTTGGCGAGCGTGGCCACATCATTTACTCGGATGATGAAGGGAAGACCTGGAGCCAGGCAGATGTGCCTGTGTCCGTTACTCTCACCGCTGTGGATTTTGGCACGGCCAACCATGGCTGGGTTGTGGGCCACAGTGGCGTTGTTCTGCATTCTGAGGACGCCGGGGTTAGTTGGCAGCTCCAGCTGGACGGCCTCCAGGCCGCTGAGCTGTCCATTGAAAGCAAAGAAGAGCAGATTGCCGAAATGGAAGAGCAGATCGAGGAAGCTCCCGAAGATCAGAAGGCCGATCTGGAGTGGGCGCTGGACGACCTGGTCTTCGCCATGGAGAACGCCCAGGCTGATCTCGATATCGGCCCGGTAAACCCGTTGCTGGATGTGTGGTTCGAGAATGAAAGCCACGGCTTTGCGGTGGGTGCCTATGGCATGATCCTGCGAACCCAGGACGGCGGCGATTCCTGGCAGGACTGGTCTGCCAACGTTGAGAACTCCCAGAACTTTCACTACAACAGCATCACCCAGGTGACGGGTGGCGCTCTGGTTGTTGTTGGTGAAGCGGGCCAGATTCATGTGTCGGTCGACAATGGCGCGACCTGGGAAAAGCGAGAAAGCCCCTACGCGGGCTCTTTGTTCGGAGTAAGTGGCACCGGTCAGGTCAATGAAGTGCTGGCTTTTGGTCTGCGCGGGACAACCATTCTTTCTCAGGATCTCGGTCGCAGCTGGACCGTGGTTCCGAACGAGGGCAACGCAACGCTGAACAACGCAGTCGTGGCGGATGACGGTCGTATTACCCTGGTAGGCAATGGTGGTGCGGTGCTGATGAGCGCCAACGGTGGTGAAACCTTCCGCGCCTACTTCCGGAATGATCGGGAGAGTGTCATGGGTGTGGTTCCGTTGTCTGGAACCGATCTTTTGCTGGTTGGCGAGGGTGGTGTGAAATTCACCGACTCCCGCGGCCGGAATCTTCAATAACGCCCTGGTGTGGCATCAACGGATTAAAGGATAGAGGGGCTTATTAATGTCTGACCCGATGCATGACAGGGGTGATCATTACCTGACAACGCCGAAAGCGGAACCGTTTCTTGAGCGTTTGATTTTCAACAACAGAGCGGTGATTCTGATCGCGTTTCTGGTGTTGACAGTGTTTCTTGGCTACAACGCGATAAAAATTCAACCGGATGCCAGTTTCGAGCGGATGATTCCGCTGGAGCATCCCTACATCGTCAACATGCTCGATCATCGGGACGATCTCGATAACCTGGGCAACTTCGTGCGTATTGCTGTAGCGGTTGAAGACGGCGATATTTTCAACCCGGAGTACATGGAGACGCTGAAGCAGATTACCGACGAGATGTTCTATCTCAACGGTGTTGACCGCTCCGGGCTGAAATCTCTCTGGACCTCGAACGTTCGCTGGGTAGAAGTCACTGAGCAAGGCTTCCAGGGTGGCACAGTCATTCCGGACAGCTATGACGGTACACGGGACAGTCTTGAACAGTTGCGTCAAAACGTACTTCGCTCCAACGAAGTCGGCCGCCTGATTTCTGATAATTTCCGTTCAACGATTGTTTATGCACCGCTGTACGAGAAGAACCCGGAAACCGGCGAGGCACTGGATTACGCCGAGTTCTCGCGCCAGCTGGAAGAGAAAATCCGTAGCAAGTACCAGGAGCAGAATCCGAACGTCAGCATTCACATTGTTGGCTTTGCCAAGAAAGTGGGAGACCTGATTGAAGGTATCGGCTCTATTGCCTGGTTTGCCGGCATTACCATTCTTCTGACAACGCTCCTGTTGTTCTGGTATTCCCGTTGCATCGCAGGAACACTGGTGCCGGTATTCACCTCGATCATTGCCGTGTTCTGGCAGTTGGGTGCTCTGAAGCTGCTTGGTTATGGTCTGGACCCCTATTCGGTACTGGTACCGTTCCTGGTGTTCGCGATAGGCATCAGTCACGGTGTTCAGATCGTGAACGCGATGGCTGTCGAGTCCGCCAAAGGTTTTGATGCCATCACCTCTGCGAGACTGGCTTTCCGTGCACTGTATATTCCCGGCATGCTGGCGCTGATCTCCGATGCGATGGGCTTCCTGACCCTGGTGTTCATCGAGATCGACGTTATCCGTGATCTGGCGGTTGCTGCCGGCCTGGGTGTGGCGTTCGTCATCATCACCAACCTGGTGCTGCATGTCCTGATCATGTCTTATGTGGGCATTTCCAAGGGTGGCGTTCGCCATGTTCAGAACCACGGTGACAAGCAGGACCGCAAATGGCGGGTCATGTCGTACTTCTCGCACCCGGGTGTGGCACCTATTTCCCTGCTGATCGCGGTGATTGGCCTTGGTCTGGGGATGTACTACAAGCAGGATCTGAAAGTGGGTGATCTGGATCAGGGGGCGCCTGAATTGCGCCCGGATTCCCGATACAACAAGGATAATGCGTACATCATCAACAACTACTCCACCAGCGCTGACGTTCTGGTGGTTATGGTGAAAACGCCGGAAGAGCAGTGTACCCAGTACAATGTGCTTCGGGCCATGGATCACCTGCAATGGGATCTCCAGAACACGCCAGGCGTGCAGGGTTCTGCATCGTTGGCTGACGTGTCCAAGCTGGTCACCAAAGCGCTGAACGAAGGCAGTTGGAAGTGGTTCGAGATTTCCCGTA
>Ga0209075_1002171_pt1 | contig 17558 bp, 13 predicted proteins | sample Stecom2011_FD_187523 | JGI IMG/M metagenome (GOLD analysis project Ga0209075, IMG submission 187523) | Agricultural soil microbial communities from Utah to study Nitrogen management - Steer compost 2011 (SPAdes) (version 2) | ecosystem: Environmental > Terrestrial > Soil > Agricultural land...
TTGTTTTTTGTTTTTATTTACTATAAAATACATCAGGAAATTCCCTTTTTTTTATCATTTTGTCATTTTGAACAGAAACTAATTAATTTCTATTCATACCTGAATGAAGATGATCATTGAAACAGAGATGAATTCAGAATCGAGCCCCGACCCCGATTGGATTGAAAGAAACAATAAAAGCGGAAAGCAGTAATTTCATTCTGGAATCGGAATTCGGAATCGAATATATGGAAAAAAATTCAGGAATCGATACCGATCCCGACCCCGATTGGGGATCGGAACTGCAAAAACAAGTAGTCTTTTTTCGGCATATCGGAATATTATGGAAGCAGAGATGGATATTAGCCCTGAAAGGGCGGAATATGATGGTTGTAGCCAGAGTTCGCCTGTCTGGGTTTTGAGGAGAAACAATTATTATGTCCCAATCGCTTGTAAAAATTAATCTTCATATTATATTCAGCACAAAAAATCGTACCAAATGGATCAATGAGGCAATCTCAGGAGAGTTATACTCTTATATTTCTGCAATCGGAAAAGACAATGGTAGCTTCATTTATCGCATAGGCGGTATTGAAAATCATATCCATATTGCATGCACGCTACCGAAAACAATTGCGATAAGTTCTCTTATTGAGACCTTTAAAACCGGCTCTTCAAAATGGATTAAAACCCAAGGATCTGAATATAATCGTTTCGCATGGCAAAATGGGTATGCAGCATTCTCAATCGGACAATCACAAATTGATACATTGATCAGATATATTACTGAACAAAGAAAACATCACCACAAAAAGACATTTAAGGATGAATTAATTGAGATTTTTAAAATTTACAACGTAGAATATGATGAAAAATACTTGTGGAATTAAATAAAAAAACAACCCGCCCTTTCAGGGCAATAAATGTATGTGTTTACAATAACCCGGGCTTTCAGCCCGGGCTGTTATAAATCGCTCTTTCAGAGCTAAGGAAAACAAACTATAACCAAACGTCTTGCGTCAATTTGGAAAGGTTGCATAAAGCAGTGTCTGCTTTTTCAGGGAAGATTCACGGTATATTAGCCCTCAAAAGGCGGAATATGAACTTCAGGTTCATATTGCACAAAACATTTCTCTTGACATAATATTATCATCTTTTTTCCAGGCAACAGAAAGGGAAAACATAGCGGAATGCAGAGATTTGGAAGGTATGAGGTTATAAAACTGATAGGTGAAGGCGCGATGGGGCGTGTCTTTTTAGCAGAAGACCCGGTTTTAAAACGGCTTGTAGCTATAAAAGTCATTGCACTCGACCGGTTTTATGATGACAATACAAAAGAAGAGTTTCTCAAACGGTTTTCGCTCGAAGCTCTGGCTTCTGCCAGACTTAACCATCCTTCAATTGTTACGATCTATGACACAGGAGAACAAGACAAAATACCATGGATTGCATTTGAGTACGTAAAAGGTGAAAGTCTTGATATCTGTATAAAAAAGAGCGGATTTTTACAATTTGATCAGATCTGCTCCATAGTTTCACAAATAGCTTCAGCACTCGGACATGCCCACCAAAATGTTATTATTCACCGGGACATAAAACCGTCAAATATTCTGATCGATTCTCAGAGTGGAATAGCTAAACTTTCAGATTTTGGAGTAGTCAAAGCCCCGGGTGTTGGATTAACTCAATCCGGTTCATCGGTCGGATCGCCTGGTTATATGTCGCCGGAGCAGATTGAAGGTTCAAAAGTGGATTTTCGAAGCGACCTGTTTTCACTTGGAGTTGTAATTTACGAAATGATAACAGGTAAACACCCGTTTGTCCGCGAAACCGTACCTGCAACATTTTATGCTACATTAAACGGAGAGTTTACACCACTGCAAAAAATCCGGGAGGATACTCCAGCAAATCTCATACAGATTGTTTCCAATCTTCTTGATCCGCAAAAAGAGAAACGTACTCTAAATACAGAACAGATATCAGCACTGGTTAACAAAAACCAAACCGGCTCTTCTTCTATCAATGAACATCCCGAAGAAAACAGATTATTGCAGCCACCGGAAAATCTTTTTTCGTTTTTTGTTCATCAGTTTTTAAAGGTTATTACTGAAAAAAAACGATCATTCAGTAAAAACACTCATTTTTTTCATAAATTCTTAATTTTTATCTGTTTTTTAAAAAAACAGTTGATTAAAAAACTGTCACCCTGGTTAAAATCCACTTTAATAAATCTGAAAAATCTTTCTCCTTTTAATTTTCCAGTTAACAGGCTTTTACCAGTACTTATCACCATTGTATTTATTATCACCTTACTGATATTTGGCAATTTTTTAATGAGAAATTCAAAACAAATGGTTTTGCCTCCTGACATATCAGAAAAACTGGAATATTTCATTGAGAATGGACATGCAGACAGCGCCCGCTTCATCTGCGATACACTGGAAAAAGACTATGCACTATGGGGATACTTATACAGAGGACTTATTGAGTTTAGTGAGAGTAATTATTCAGAATCTTCGATTCAATTTGAGCTTCTGATTAATGATAATGGCAAAGAGATGCTGGATAATAAAATCCCTTATATGCGTAATGAGATAGAAAAACGGTTTAAAAAGGGAAATGTACCTGAGGAATTAATCAGTTTGGCTGCAAATATCCTCTCTTTGCAGAATGATTCTGTATTTCTTCAATTACTTTGTAATGAGCATTACTGGACAAGATGGAATACTGCAAAAGTAGTTGTTGCCGGAGGAGAGAAAATCGATTCAGTTTCTTTATTCATACTTGATTACGAAACAGCGCAAACCTATAAAACACGTATTGCGGCTGTAGAAAAAATGGGCAGGTCTGAAGACCCGCGTGTTGTACCATACCTTGAAAAAGCTGCTGCAAGAAGTTTTCGCGATCCGTTTGTTGCTTCAAAAGCTAAAAAATATCTTGGTAACTTCGCAAAAAATAAACAATCCGGTGTTACACCCTGATATTGTTTTCCGTAAACATATGCTGGTTCCCCTGAATGTTTCTCTTGTCATGATTTCTTAAAAACCAATACTCACATTGATTTTATTCTTCTCTCTTCACTCTCTCCAATCCCTGATTTTTTTATTCCTTATCTTAAACTCTGCGCTCTCTGCGAACTCTGCGTTTTATTTTATCCTTCTCTTCACTCTCTCCAAACCTTTTTTTCTCCTTTATCTTAACCTCTGCGATCTCTGCGATCTCTGCGTTTTATTTTCTTCTCTCTTATCTTTCTCTTCTCCTCTCACCTCTCCAACCCCTTTTTTTTCTCCTTTATCTTAACCTCTGCGCTCTCTGCGAACTCTGCGTTTATTTTCCTCTCTCTTATCTTTCTCTTCTCCTCTCACCTCTCCAAACCTTTTTTTCTCCTTTATCTTAACCTCTGCGCTCTCTGCGAACTCTGCGTTTTATTTTATCCTTCTCTCAGATTATATGATAAAGGATTCCGTTTGTAATGCCAAACACAAAATGAAGTACAACAAAGATTACTACGTTGCAGACGGGATGGTGATGTTCTGAGAAGGGCCACAGTTCTTTTCGTAATGATGGCCTTGCGAGTGCAGCCAGAAAAAGGATTGTACTGGATATAACCAGATGTACAGATGCCAGGATTGTCCCCGGAAACCACCCTGAAGACTGGAGAAGTGAAAACACGACAGCATAAACAATTGCGAATATGGTACATGCAACCAGATGTGTCATGAATCCGATCATTTCTGTCCCACTATCCTTTTTTCCTGTGAAAACAGATCCAATAAGAATCAAATAATTTATTGAGCATATTTTCATTTTTCTGGCCAGCAGTATCAATACAAAAATGACTGTACCACTGAGAGCACCTGCCCGAAGTGCAGTTTCGATATTAAACAGCTCTGACATTGTTCACCTTTCCAAAAGGCAATTATAATTATCAATATTAATAACAGGAGTTCGAGTCGGTGGGGGGGAATAGTGTACTTTTTAAAAAAAAAAAAATCAGGCTATAAAATCAGATCCCACAAAACAGTTATTTGGTTTTCAAGAAAAGGTGATTACTTTTTAGCTATCGGCTTAAAAAAACTGACAATTATCGTTTAATGCCGAGATTTATTGGCTTTTTGTATTCCTTGTTATTGTAAACCACACGTACTATTCCGAGATAGGTTCCGGAACCTGCTTTTCTTCCGTTATAATTTGTGCCATCCCATACATAAAACAGTCGTGTCTGGTCGGTTCCCATTATTAATTTTTGTTTTTTTATTACAATATTATTAACAGCATCATAAATTGACACAGTCCCATTAACAGGTACTTTTTCTCTTATGTTTCGGTCTGGTTCAACAATAATCACTACACCATCTTCAGGAATGGTCTTACCACTTTCCCTGTAAGCATCACGAACCTGCTCCGGCATTTGTCTTTTTCCTTTAGCATATGGATTATTTTCGGCAATTACCCGCCAGGAGAAATGATAATCTATAGAGAGGATTACCCTTCTGTTACATTCAGCCTTTTGCAGATTCCCTTCAAGATCATATACATCTACTGTCAACACCTGTAACCATAACAAATCACCTTCCTGCAACTCTCTTCCGAACAAAACAGATCGCATTGCAGCAGTATATTTATTCTGATCAAAAACTGCATTTTCATACATCAGAATCTCATACTCCATACTGTCCGGTTTCATCAGGCGAAAAGGGCGTATGGAAAGAAACTCCACAACCGGTTCAGAAAAAACTATTCTCAGGGTATCAATTCCGTTACCGTAAGAATCAAGGTGAGCGCTTCGGATTACAGGTGCCATGCGATCCTTGATTTTTAATGAACCGGGCATAAGGTATCCATCACCTGGCAATTGTCCGGGGATAAACGTGATTGAATCTCCAGGTAAAATATTTGTACGTGGTTCATCACTGTTTTCTTCAACCCGCAATATAAGAATTCCACTTGTACCAGAAACCGGATCACCAACAAGACTGAGATTTCTTGACCCGGGAAGTACTATTTTATCCTTTATGAACATTCGATCCCAATAATTAAGAGACCCAGTATGATAAAGCCTTATTTCATCAACAAACCCATCAGCATCCCGGTCAAAATAAAATGCGTCAGTGAATCTGACCGGATGATTTCCAGAATCAACCTGAAGAGGTACTTTGCGATTTTGAGGATTATTTTGCTCAACTCCGACAACATCCATTACCGATGCAGTATCATTAATCCAGATCAAATCATTTTGTTCAATCGGTCCGGATTGTGATCTTAAAACGCCTCTGTATACATTACTGTTACCAGATCCCACTGGTTCCAGTGTGACAGAATAAACTCCATCCTGACTACTGAAAACAAATGGCTGTGAATGAGGAATCGACTGGACAGGTTCCGAAAAAGTAACTGTCAGCGTATCATCACCAACATCATGTTTCCTGAGTCTGGCACTGATAATTACCGGTGCAATTCTGTCCCTTAATCTTAGAGTTCTTCCACGAACAAATCCAAGATCCGGTATTGTGTCCTCTTCTACTTCAATTCGATCCTGGTTTGAAATTGATGTGTTTGGTATATCCCTGTTTTCCTGAACTCTCAGAATAAGACAACTGTCATTAGATGAAAAGGTGGTTAAAGTAAAATTTCTTGAGGCCGGTAAAGTTAACAATTCCATAATTGCAGCAGAATCCTTATCTTCGATCCTGTTGCCTCTGTAATCTATCACGATACTGTCTATAAACCCGTCAGCATCAGTATCGTAGCAAAAAGCAGCGGTAAACTCTATAACAGATATTTCATCTATAATTTGAGCATTCGCCGATAGAGCGAGGACAAAAAGCACAATCCAGTTATACGCATTCATATCGACCTTTCATCAGTACGTTGTCAGTCAGTAAACTCTGTCATGTTTGTGTATAAGATCCTGTTTTTTTATTCTGGAAATCAAAATGTCATACTATTCAGCGGTTTCCATCTGTTTTTGCAATCTATCAATTTCATTTGAAATAGCATCGCGGTTTTTCTTTTCCATTTCTTCTTCTTTGGAATATTTTTCAGTTTGAATTCTCTGTACAGTAATAAGTGCATATTCCAGATCTTCTTTTAATTTTTCAACAGAACTTTCGAAAAAACGAATTCTGTTTTGCACATCAAAGGTTCCAACTAAATTATCGATATTCTGTTTCAGGTTTTTCTGGTTTTGATGTAGTGTTTCAACCAGTTTCCATTTACTGTCGATATCAGCACCTTTGGCTACTGTTACAACCCGTAAAGACAAAAATTCATAGTCATTTCTGTTTATATTGTATACCAAATCCAGTGAATCCAGTTTTTTTTGCGTTACAGGGAAATAGTTATGAATTTTATTCAAGGCTTCAAGAAGATGCATTTCTGCCGTACCATACTGTTTTTTCATAACATACCCATAAGCCTGAATCATCAGTGCTTCACATTTCACGGTTGTCTTGTTTGTATAAGGATATAACTTTTCACCAGCAATTATGCAGTCTTCCCATTGTTTGGATTTAATGGCCGACCATCCTAATCCAAGTAAAGCATCCTCATAATAAAAGCTTCCTTTTTCTACCATTCTTAATGCTAAAACAGCTTTTGCCATAGCATTTTGTTCATAGTAATGATATCCCAGAAGTACCAGAGACCTGTTAACGATCTCTTTTTGCGCTTTTGTAACAACATTTGGTGCATCAATTACGTTTTTCAGAAACTGGATTATCCTTGATTTATCTCCGTCAATAAATTCCTGAACTGTAGCCAAAGAATGCTGTGCAAACACATATGCTGCATGTCCGGATTTTACAGAATTTAAATGATCATAGGCTCTTTGGTAGTTTCCACGATCAAGTTCAGCTTCTCCCATATAGTAAGCCGCATATTGTTTTACAGAATCGGGCAGATTGCCGGAAATAATTTCAGAATACTTTTTTTCCATTTTTTCGTATTCTTTGCTACGATAATACAATCGCACTAAACCAAGTTCAATTTCAGGCAAAAAGGGATTTTGGGGATATTGATTTTTTGTATCATTGTAAGCTGTAATTGCTGCCCGCCGCATATCCAGATTTTCCAGGCTTGAAGCCGCGAAGTATTGTAAAGCATTGGTTTTGAAAAAGTCTGGGTGTTGCTGCATAAGTAAATTTAATGTAAAATATGCATCCCAGTATTTACCTTCAGAATACATTTCCATTGACCTGTTATAAAGATCAGATGCTGAAACATCTGCAACATTTCTCAATCCAAAAGCAAACAGTTCCTCCCTGTTAGGTCCAAGCTGTGCTGTCAGATAAACTGAATGTGAACCGACAAAATCACTGCTTAAATTGTTTCCATACTGATAAAATGCACTGAATTCACGTTCACGATGAGGAATATTGAAACCCAATGCCATACCTGCATTATTAAACCTTTTCCACTCATCAAACCCACCGAACGCCTTCACTTTCAGATATGGCAAAGGCACTATTCCGACCTGGAAAGCCATATCCCAATCGATTTTCCTGTTTCCGGAATTAAAATATGATGAAGATGAGGTAAAGTCACTGAAACCTATCAGATAATCAAATTCAACTTTATTTTTGGCAGTAACAAAATGATAATGTGTCTGAAGTTTGGCTGCGTAAGGCATTCTGTCCCAGTTCAAACCAGGAGCAGCCATATTTTTCCAGTTTACACCTAAACAGTGGTATCCCCATTTGGGATGATATAACAAACGATAACTGACACCCAGATCAAACCCGACTCCCCATGTCGGATCACCAAAATTATTCTCGTATACCATATTCATATTGGCACCAATTGAGACTTTTCTCCAGGGATTAATCGCATAAGAACACATCAGTAAAAAATTTCCCGTTCTGGAAGATCCATCCTTTATCAACTCATTTCCACGAAAAGAATAGTTGTTCAGTTTTCCCCCATTTTCACCTATCAAACTCAATCCGACAGTGTTGTAAAGATCAACAGGAATAACTGTACCCACTTCCCAAAGGTTAGCTACTCCAAAAGGTGAAATTGAAAACGCTGCTCTCAAGGTTGAATACGCTTCTTCCATCATGAATGCGGGGTTATTTAATGGTGTTTGAAATGGAAATATCTGTCTCCACCGTGTAGACAGCAGATATTCTCCCGGAAGTCCATCTGCAAATGATAATGATAACAGAATCAAGATTATACCGGTTATTCTCCCTGTCGCATTATTGCGCATATTATTCGATTCCTCTGATTAATGGTATTTCTTTTCAGACCGATTAAATTCACTCATCCTGTTTTTAAGGGCATACAACATTTAAATTCCTGCGGGCCTGTAAATATTCTCCGGATAAAATAACCAGCATAAAGTTTGCCAAACTCATGTTGTTTCTATACAAATGCATTTTTTTAACAAATCGAAAAGGGAGTAAACTCATTTTCAAACCAATAAGTACCTGAATGGAGATACAAATAATTGACAATAGTCCCTCAGGGTACCTGGCAGGGAAAGGGTTTTGTGAGCTGGGAAAGTCAGATTACCTGACCAATTATCGAACCGGCAACAAACCTCCTGTTATTACAATCGCTTTTGCGGAAAATTTATGATTAAATCAGTTTCATTGAAGGTTTTATCGGGAAATGAATATATTTTTAATGATTATGAATATTTCCATATGTGGCGCAGGCGCATCCGGCCTTTTCGCTTCAATAAGATGCAAACAGATAAACAGAAATGCGGATGTAACAGTTTTTGAAAAATCGGACCAGGTACTTTCCAAAGTATCTGTATCCGGCGGCGGCAGATGTAATTTAACAAATAATATTGATGACCCAAAAGCATTGGCCATGAATTATCCCAGAGGCAAAAAAGAACTAATTTCTCCCTTTTACCGTTTCGGTACCACGGATACTATCAGATGGTTTACCGAAAAGGGTGTTCCTCTTAAAACTGAAGACAACGGAAGAGTATTTCCGGTTTCCGACTCATCATCATCCATTGTAGACTTATTAATCAACGAAACAAAGCGGCTTGGAGTAAAAATCAGAAAACAATGCGGTATTAAACATGCATTCACATCATCCAGTGGTTTTGACCTTGAACTTTCAGATAACACTTTCTATCACTGCGACAGGTTACTTATTGCAGCCGGTGGAGAAATCGAATCTGAAGGAATCGGTATATCCCGTCATCTGGGCCATTCGATTCAAAAGCAGATACCATCCCTTTTCTCTTTTTCATTATATGATCACCCTGTAAAAGAGCTGGCAGGTGTTTCTGTTAAAGATATAGTCATCTCTGTTCCCGAAATCCGGCTTTCACAGAGAGGTGCAATCCTTATCACTCATCAGGGTTTCAGCGGCCCGTCAGTTCTTTCACTTTCATCATTAGCTGCCCGAAAATTATACGAAAGAGATTACAGTTTCAAATGTACTATCAACTGGTGTCCCGGCGTGTCATCTGAGAAACTCAGGGAAAGTATTTCATGCATGCGCAAACAATCTGCAACAGCAATAGTCCACAACACCCCAATCGTAACAATTCCATCCCGTTTATGGAGAGCACTTGCCGGGATGTCAGGATGCGACAGTTCCATGACCTGGGCATCATTTACCAAAAAACATGAATTCAGCTTGTTGAATAAACTTTTCTCTTCCGAATTCAACGTAAAAGGCAAAGCTGCGAATAAAAGTGAATTTGTTACCTGCGGCGGTGTCAAGCTTTCCGAAATCTCTTTGAAAACAATGAAAAGCAAAATTTGTCCGGGGTTGTTTTTTTCCGGTGAGATACTTGATATTGATGGTTTAACAGGCGGGTTTAATCTTCAGGCAGCATGGACAACCGGATATATTGCCGGTGAATCAATGGCACACGATAAAGATTAACAATCTGATTTTCTGATCTTTTGCTTGCAGAACCGGCCAGCTTTTATAAATTCACCCGAATCTATAATAAAAACAGTGCAATCTGTTGCCTTCATTTATCTTACTTTAATTATTTACTAGCATCAAGCATTTCAAATTTTTGCACATAGCACTCTATATGCAGCTTTTTCATTCATAACAGGAAACTGTATTGTTGCCCATACAGGCAACAGTTTAGATATTACGCCTGTTGATATAAAGGTGTTTTTCAAGTATTATATATCGTAGAGGACAAAATAATTATGGAATCAATTTACAGTTATCGTGATTATCGTATATTTCTTCAGGATTATTACAAATTATGCAAGAGCCATAATAACCGGTTTTCGCTACGTTCTTTTGCACAGAAAGTCGGATTAAATGTAAGTAATTTGACAAGAATTCTTAAAGGTGAAAGGAATATCTCCGATACAACTGCAGAACGCCTGATTCAATGCCTGAAACTTCGTGACCATGAAGCCTGTTATTTTCGTCTTCTGGTTCATTACAATCAGGCCCGGAATTTTTCGGACAAACAGGTTTTGTACGAGCAGATTCAGACATTCAGGAAATTGAAGCTTCGTAATTTAGGCCCACAGTATGACGAATACTTTACAAATTGGTATAACATAGCATTGCGTGAGCTTATCAATGTAATTCCAGAAAAAAAGAAATCCGCAGATTATGCAAATTTACTACTTCCGTCACCTAAACCCAAAGATATAAGAAAAAGTTTTGCTCTTCTCCTAAAACTGGGGCTGGTTAAAGAAAATAAAGACGGAACACTGGAAGTTGTAGAGAAATTTGTTAAGACGCCCGATGAATGGACAGGCACAACGATTCATTCATTTCAAACTGAAATGGCACGGCTTGGTATGGAAGCACTCAACCGCTTCCCTAAAACTGACCGGAATATCAATACATTTACATTATCACTCTCTTCTGAAGGATTCAGTAAAACTGTTGAGGCCATTAAACGAGTCCAGCAGGAAATTGCCGAAATTGCCGCTTCCGACAAAAATCCAGACCGTGTTTACGAACTGAACCTTGAACTGTTTCCCCTTTCAAAAAAATGCAAGGAGCAATGATGAAATTACATTCGATAATTTGTTTTTTAAGCCTTGCAATATACCTGTTAACAAGTTGCAGTTCTGATATTGCCGGAACAGGAAGCGGTACTCAGACTACAAACGGGATCTGCATCTCGTCAAATAAAAGTAATTTAACCGGATACATCTGCTCGATTGACTCTGAACAAAATCTCAAACAGATTTCACCGGATACATTTCCGGTTTCTCTTCAGATTTTCAGTTCAGATTATAAGCCATACAACAAAACCGGTTTCAGCAGAATACTGTATACAGATAATACAGGATATTTCAGTTGCGATACGTTATTGTCTGGTATTTTCAATATTCTTGCATACGACCAATATGAAAATTCGGGTATCTTTTTCAAAAACATTCCACTTGGAGACACGCTAAATAATTATACTGTCCATAAGCTTTTTACTCCTTGCAAAACAATAAAAGGTGTCATAAACGATAGTTCAAACATTAACGCTAATGCAATCGCTGCATATATAATCGGCACACCGTTTTTTGAATTAGCCGACAGCACCGGTTTATTCTTCCTTCACAAAATCCCGGTTGCACAATACACTATCCAGGCTGATTATTTCGCTTTATCTCAAGGACGTAGTTTAGATATTATTGTTAGACCCGGTTCTGTCGGTGATACAATATCTGTCAGTGATACGATAGCAACTTATACCGATAAAATTAAAATCCAGATAGATTCAGATTCTATGATGCATCATGTTGAACTGACTCTTTAACATCAGGAAAATCCTGAATTCTTGTATTATTGTTTGCTTTTAACAAGATTAAAAATCAAAAAGGGAGGAAACATGAAAGCCGTTACCGTTTTAATCACATGCTTTTTAATTTATGTCACTCTTTCTGCGTGTCCTGCCGACATGTCGAGTGCCGGTGTAATTTTAAACAATGGAGAGCATTTCGATTTCCTTAAAATTGAAGCTCTTGGTAAAAAAGATATCAACTACTTTAAAGAAGAGATTATACCAATACCAGTGACATCTGATTCCATAGTATCAAATGATTCGGTAATATCAGATGAAAAAAACATTCTGAAAAAACCACGTCGAATTCCTTTGCAGTCAGAAGCCACGCTGATTTCGCATTCATTCAAATATGAACCGGATGCATCGACATCATTTTCACCTGAGCCCATGTTTGCTTTTAAAGAAGATACCCTGATCATTAACGATTACTGGGCTCTGAGCAATGATGCATTATTTCTTTGTTCGCTTAATGTCTCAAATGATACTTTCCATATTTCGTATCTGCCTGTAATCGAAACAGGAAAGGATTGGATGCCCACGATTCAAACTGTTCTAAGAATCAAATTAAATACAACAAGGAAAAATATAGTACTCCATTTCAATGCAGTTAAAAATGCCCGACCTCCATTTTATACTCAAACAGGAATACGGTATGCAGGAACCGATTTCTTTTCGACAGTCCCTGTTCCGCCGCTTTGTACATACAAATATCGGGCACACTCCTGCCCCTCAACGATGGTTTATCTTCATTATGAACAAACATCCAAAGATTACAGATGGATCTGCCCGAAGATTACAATTACAATCGATTCCTCTTTGGCTTACAGTGATACATCAATAGACTTTGCTGAAATACTGATGAATGAACTATTATGGTTAAAAGAATTGGGCATCTGTATCCCATCACAAAAAACTATTGATATGCTTTCTTCAGCACAGACGACTTCAGGCGGCTGGTGTTTCTGGAGTAAACAGGACACTACACTTGGACTGAATCAATTTTTTTCGATTGATAATAATACCCTGAATGTCTGGAATATCAGAACTGCACAGGGAGGATGTGGTTTGGGAACCGATTTTCAAATACCGCCTGAACCGCTTCAACTGACTAAAGCCAAAAGCTACCCTGTGTTAAAAGATCATATTTCAACCCGGTTTGACATAACAGCACAGATGCGAAATAATACGTTGAACATTGTATCTTCCAGATCATTCAATCAGTTATCTGTTTACAATTATCTTGGACAGGAGATATTTTCCCAAACCTTTCCGGTTTCGGGTAAAACAATTGCCTTACCGATAATCAGCCGTTTTATCAGGGGGAACTATATTGTTGTTGCACGTTCTCGTAACCATAAAGCTGCATGCAGACTTTTCGTTTATTAATCAGGTAACATTTTATACAGATCATATCTTCAAAAGGGGCCTAGAGGCCTCTTAAATTAAAAGATTTCAATTGATCCGTCTGGCTTTAATACCTTTATTTTTCAATTCAGTAATAATTACATCACGAAAATCACCCTGAATTTCTATAACGCCCTTTTTTACAGTACCACCGCAGCAACATTTTCGTTTCAGTTCTTTCGCCAGATCCTCAAGTTCATCACTGGTATATGGAAGTCCGGATATAACAGTAACACCTTTGCCCTTACGCCCTTTCTTCTCCAGTCTGACCCTTACAGTGCCATCACCTGCTATCCTGCTTTTTTTTATCTCTCTGCAAACACATTTTTTTATCGGCTGACCACATGATGGGCACATTCTGCCATGAGCAGTCGAATAAACTATATCTGAATCCATAACACCTTTCAAAATCAAAAGAATACCGGTAATTATGCAGCAATTTCATATTCTTCAAACAACTTTATCATCAAATTAATAAATTTTACCAGTACTGTTCGACAAATTTTAAAATACATAGACTCCATTTTCAAGTACTTGTAACCAACTGGTTTTATTTTACCTGAATAGTAACAATTCCTTTACGCGAGTCTTTTTCGCGTTCGTTGGCACTTTAATAATCAAGATTAAGGAGTGTTCACCATTATCTTAACAGATGTTTTATAAAACAATTTAAAATTTAAAAAAAACTGAAAATTCTAAATTTAATTCATATATTTAATATAGGGTATTTTTTTTCTTCAGTCTTTAGAAAAGGGGTAATTATGGTACAGAAAAATAACCTGAAAACCATTTACACCTTGATGTGTTTTCTGTTATTTGCTGTTTTTTTCGATACATCTGGTGCAGACAAGCCAGTTTCAGTTCAAAAAGATTTAAACGATTTTTTTTCTGAAATGGACAAGTCATTTACAGAACTTGCTCAGTCTTCAGCACTTAAAAGTACAAATCTAAGAACTGCGGAACGTCTTTTCATGACTACATTAAAACAAAACCGCAATTATTTTACTTTGATAAGAACCAATTCAAACGGCATAATAATCACTGAAGCGGTTCGCAGCCTGGGTATAGAACGCCCTATGCGAAATATCTCGAATCAGAGATGGTTTCAACATAACAAGAACAAAAATGAAGACTACTATTCACTGATAAAAGATAATGACCAGGGAAGATATTACCTTTTCTGGAGTAAGCCAATTTTAAAAAGCGGTCGTTTTGTGGGATCTGTATTGGCGAAAATCGATTTGTGGGATAGTTTTTATGAATTTTCCAATACAGTTTATTATCCCTTTGAAATAAAACTGAAGAATTTCAGGCTTTTTTCACATAAATGGGAAGAAAATGGTTCGGCAAAAGAGGAAAATCTGACCGTTCCGGGAATTGATCGAATTTCTGTAAAATATGCTCCCGAAAAGGAAAAAGTAGCTGAGCCAATAAAGACCGATACCCTCGTGAAAGCGATTTCGGAAGAAAAAGTTTCTCAGGAAAAAGATGAAAAAGGAAAAGGGAAATCTTCACCGATTCTGCCGATTCTTTTAATCCTTTTTCTGGCAATAACCGTAACAGGCATCACCTATCTTATTATACAAAAGAAGAAACGGCAGCAATCAATTTTCGACATGATAGAAAATGATGAGTAAATAAAAATATCGCGAGCCCCTTATGGTAGTTCTGCCATAAGGGGCGTGTTTTTAAACAAGTCTTCATGTCCGCCTAATGCACTTTCTGCTTTTAAAAGATTTTCATGTCCGCCGCGATCGCTATTAAAAATTCGAAATATTAAACTGAAATTCGAAACAGGAATAGAACAATATATTGATATTGCGGGCGTGTGGAAAAGTGTGAATAGTCCCGACTTAAAGAATAATCAGATAAAATCAATCATGGTTTTAAATATCCCCATCCGGTATAATCAGTGATAGGAGCATTTTTTCAGCACTACCTAGCACTACCTTCCGGATCGCTTTTTCGGATTTACAGTCCGTATAAACGGCTTTCAGGTTAATCGATTAATATAAACTGCTGTTTTTATTCCTTACCCTTGATTTTATACAAAACTGATATATTTTCATTTAAACATTTAAAATGCGAATGTATATGATGATTACTGTAAAAATGGAAAAGGCTACTTCCGCAGTTGTGTTTCAGAATAAAATGCCTGATTGAAATTCTTACGAATTTAAAGACTTTTATTTTAAAATTCAGGATGTACTTCTTTACGATTATGGAGGTTTTGGCTAGAATATTTTTGACATCTCTAATAGAGAAAGAAGATCATTATAGGTGAATGAGAGGACAAAAAGAAAACCGATGAGAATAACAAACAAAATCAAAGGAGAATAGAATGCGAGTAACAACCTTTCCGATTGTGTTTGTCAAACAGTATGAAAGAGGCATTATTGAAGAGTTTGGCAAGTACAGCAGATTCGTCGAACCTGGATTACATTTCCAGATACCAATTATGAATGTGATGAGAATCAGGGATGTTCGCGAACATACAATGAATATTGAACCACAACCATTGATTACAAAAGACAATGTGGAGATTAAAGTTGATGGGCTTATTTGGGTTAGACCTGGTCTCGATGTTGAAGAAATTAAGAAAACTTTCTACAATATCGACAATTGGAAGAAAGCGGTGCTTCAGCTTGCCAAAACAAATCTGCGCCAAGAATTCGGCGAATTGACATTGGATGAAAGCCTTATTGCGAGAGAACGGATATCATCCAACCTGCGAAATGCCTTAGACAGAATGACTAAAGACTGGGGATTGAGAGTCTGCAAAGTTGAAATCAAATTAATAGACCCGCCTGATGACATAAAAACTGCTATGCATAAGCAGAAAACAGCCGAACAAGAGAGGCGGGCAATGAAACTACTGGCCACAGGGCAGTTTGAAGCAGCAGAGCAAGAGAAGCTTGCTGCAATTCAGAAGGCGGAAGGACAGAAAGCCGCAGAAATAGAAATAGCCGAAGGAAAAGCAAAAGCGATTAAATTAGTAAATGAAGCAGCTGAGAAATACTTTGTTGGAAATGCAAAAACTCTGAAGATGCTTGAGATCACAGAGAATTCTTTAAAAAATAATACAAAAATTATCCTTACTGAAAAAGGCATTTCTCCAAGTATCATCATAGGAGAATTACCAGTTACAAACCAGCTTGGAGAACTGGTGAGAGAAACAGAAAATGCCGAAACCATTTAAGAAACAAAACCTTGTAAATGTTTAATCTGGAATTAAGGTCATCTGGATCGTTCGCAACTGTCTTACCGTGGTTGCTGTTGGTACAATAAAAGGCTATAATATTCAAATCCCGACCTGTCGGGGGGTACAAATAAGACTACAATAATCAAGTCGCGACTAACACGTCGGGGGTACAACCAGAGGCTATAATGATCAAATCCCGACTTTGTCCGCAAAGTCGGGGGCTTATGCACACAGCGAACATTCTTACAAGTCAGCTTTCAACTAATCAATCCCGGAAAAACCGACTTTAATCTATCAAGCTCCTCATCATCGTAATCCTTTCCCCGAAGAACCCGGATAAATGAATACATGTCATTAACATGAATTGAAAATACCTGCCGAGGCTCTTCCTGAGACAGCTTTGAAAAATGTTTCAAAACAGACTTGAATGTAACAGGCTTTACAGAACGACCAGACGATCTTTCCAGTTCATTATCAATTATCTCCTTCTCTTTTCCAGCTTCTGCCTTAAGAGTTTTCTGAATAATTTCTTTCGCCCTGTTCCACGACATCTTGCCTTCCTGAAGCAACACATGCATTTTTTCGTTAATCATAGGTGCATACCTTATGATATCATCAATCCATGTTACACTTTTATCGAGAAATTCTGCGATGCGCTTCGAAGTCCAGTTGGCATTATTCAGATAAATAACCGTTTCAAAATAGTCTGTAATTTTTGTATCAAGACGATCTGCATTTAATTTCAGATTCAAAGCACGAATTTCATCAGGATCACCAGCAACCACCCTGACATCAACCCGTTCGAAATAACCGGGATTGTTTTTCCTGATTACTTTGATTGCTTCCATACGATGAAAACCACCTACCAGATAATACTCTCCTGACTGCCGCTCCCAGACAACCAGAGGCTCAAGCAATCCATTTTGTAAAATATCCTTTTCCAGATGAGAAACCTTTGCTGAATTCACCGGACGATGATTCCCAATGGAAGGATGCACAGCAATAGAACCAATATTGAGATACTCATACCTTCTAGTTGTTAACATAGTTTACTCCCTGATTTTGCATAAAACAGTTTAGTAAATTAGGAATTATACTATTAAATACACTACCATCCCACATTTACATAATACACCTTAGAAATTGCTGAAAACAACCTGATTTAATCAATGTTTTTTTAAGTTCATATTTACCCAGTTCACACATTTTACTTGACACTATTGTTTTTAAAAA
>Ga0209075_1002172_pt1 | contig 17557 bp, 16 predicted proteins | sample Stecom2011_FD_187523 | JGI IMG/M metagenome (GOLD analysis project Ga0209075, IMG submission 187523) | Agricultural soil microbial communities from Utah to study Nitrogen management - Steer compost 2011 (SPAdes) (version 2) | ecosystem: Environmental > Terrestrial > Soil > Agricultural land...
GTCTGTAGACCAGCATGCCGCTGTCTAAGGAATCAATAATACAGGCCAGTTCTGTGGTGAATGGGCTGAGTGTATCGATTCCATTAATGTCAGCAGCAATGTTCTTGGCAACAGCCACCGCTTGTAAGTCGGCTTGGTGTGCCTGTTTTGCCATCCATTCAGGGCCTGGGTAACTGCCAATATCACCAGCGACATACACTCTTTTCATGCCTTGTGCACGGCAGAATTCGTCAGCGGCAATAAAGCCACCTTCAGAGCGTGGTAAGTCAGTGTTATCAAGCCACTCTGGGCCGGTTAAGCCGGACATAAACAGTATTAAGTCGGCATCAAACTCTGCGCCTTCTGTGACTACTTTGTTTGCTTCAAAACGTACAGGCTTATGGCCTAGTTGAGTTTCAATGCCTTGTTTTTCCATATGCGCCAACAGCTTGTCGACTGCACCTTCACCTAAGCGTTTGCCCGGCTTATGTTGTGGATTGAAGAAAATCAGTTTGAATTTATCGCGACGCTTTTGCTGGCGTAATAAAGTATCAATACCAAATAAGAATTCGAACATGGGGCCGCCACGTACCGCACCAGGCTCTTTAGGGTTGGAGGCAAAGCCAATGGCTATAGTGCCACCATCCATGCTATTTAAGCGCTCAGTAATGGCCTCACAAGGCTCAATGCCTTCGCAGGGGATGTAAGCATGCTCTATGCCTGGAAGTTTGCGTAGGTAGCGGCCACCAGTAGCAATTACTAAATAATCGTTACAAAGTTCGCCGTTATCAGTGATGACTTTGCGGCCACCGTCTTCTACTTTTAAAACACGACCTTGGTGCCAGCGAATATTATGACGCAGAAAGAACTCACCTAACGGAACACGTAAGTCTTCTCCGCTGCGTAAACCAGAAGGTAGCCAAATTAAACTGGGTAAATAAACAAGCTCATTATCAGGAGATACAACGGTAATTTGTGCTTCAATCGATTGCTTGCGTAGTTCACGAACTGCAGCGACAGCAGCGAAGCCACTGCCTAAAATTACGATGTTATGCATACAAAGAGCCCTTAAATTTGAAATCTGCTATAAGCATATAACAAATTAGTAGGTAGTGTTTATCTTTGTATTTAAACAGTGATTAAAAGTTAATACCCTTGATAGCAGTACTGTGTGCGTCAAGTTTATAGCCAGATTTAGTTCTGGTTGCACCTATGGATAAGTAGACAGATGGTGCTGCTAAGCTAGGATCAGAGATACGCACACCAATACCAAATACATCCCAGCGTGAGCCTATATCAAGAAATGGATAGCCACGGCTAAAGGAGTCGACGGCTGGAGAAGCATTAACACTTGCTTGTTCGCTTTCACTAAAATGCCATTGATAGTAAGAGTGGTTGTAGTTGGCTGTTACCCAGCTGGCTTTACCAAGAAATTTACTGGTCCAAAGTCCTAAGCCAATATGTCCACCGGCAGAGTATAGGGATGCTTTGTTATCGGTATTGGCTTGTTCGTAGCGACCTGCGCTCATGTCTAAACCGTAAGAAATTGCGATGGCAGAGTTAGTTAAACGCATACGCCTTAGATTTACAGAGTAGTTATGCGGGTAGTCGGAGTTATAACTATCAAGAAACTCCTTATGAGTGATAACAGAGCCATCTTCTATAGGAATTTCGAAATCATCATTTAGGTTGTTGCCATAACCAATGTTTAAATCAGTAAAATATCCTTTATGAAAGTGCTGACGATTTTTTAGAGGCTTGTATTCCCGTTTAAATTCGCTGTTTTTATAGATAGTGAAGCTATCATCTAAACTTTGAAAGTTTTTGTTATCGGTGTGTTCAATGTGAATATGGTAACGGCCAACCTCTAGTTCCTTCTTAATATGATTACCGCCACTAACGATGGTGACATCGTTGGCATCTTTAAGAGTAATGCTGTTTTTAGGGTTGGCAACGGAGATGTCTAAAGTACCGAATGAGGTTTCTGACAGCTTAATGCTGTAATACAGGTTAGCAGAAGCGGGTGTACCAATAATTTCAGTGTAGTTTCTGTGTGAGTTCTCGACAGTCTCAGCAATAAGCTTAAGCATATTGTCGGCACTATTAGCTTCGAATAATTTGTACTTATCTTCAGAGAAAAGTGTTTTTGAGCCATTCATCAGGGTGACAAGGGCATTACTTGGTTCGGTGTAAACGTAAATTTGAGTGCGATCAAAATTAGTTAGTTCGTTAGAGTTAAAAGAGCCGTATTTCAATAAACCTTTGTCTATTTCACTGTTTAGGGTCTCATGATAGCCGAGTAATACAGGAGAAAACTGCTCAGGTAGCTTTTCTAAAGAGACAAAGCGGGTAACACCTGAATGGTTGGTTTCTAAGTTGTATCCTTCTAAATAAATAACAAAACCACTTTGAGGTTCGTATGTATGCTTGTCGATTAAGGCGAAACGGACACGGTCTTCGTCGGTAATTGGTAGTAGGGTTAAGCGCTGTTTAGACTCTTCAATGGCACTTTTAAAGAAAGACTCAAAAGTAGTGTTGGCAGCAATCCCCGGTGCATAAATGACTTCATTGGCAATGCCTTGTTGGAAGGTTTTATCCAAGCCTACTATGGCATATCGTAATAAGGTGCTGGCGGTTAGTGTTTCTTTGTTGCTCATTAATAACGCATAAGCGAGCGCAGGAGCTTGTCTGTCGGCACGCAGACGAGCTTCTTCCATTTTGTTGAGTGGCATTTTAAGTGCAACAAACCAACCCTTGCGTAATTTTACTGTGTCTTCTATCTGGACGTGGCTTAGCAGGGCGCTCGTGTGGTTGGCCATAAAGCTATTCAGTTCTTTGCTATTGCTGGTACTGGTTTGACCGTTTTTATATTCACTTACTTGCAGTTGTGCTGCTTTGAATTCAGACGATACATGCACGTAGACCTGTGAAGATAGATCTAGTCGTGCTGATAAAGTCGCTTCTTCTTTAGTGGTTCCAGTGCCTACGCCGTAGGCATAGGCGTCATTTTGGTTGTCTTTAAATTGGAGGCTAAGGCTGTCTGCACTGGGTGAAGTAGATAAGAAGCTGCAGGCATTGAGGCAAATAGTAAGCAGAGATAATAAAAAAACACGCATAAAAAATTAAAATATAGAAGGCAAAATAGGATCTGACATTCTAAGTCATAAAGCTTCTGAACAGAAGGCAAAGGGCTAGCGAAGTTAGATGTAAGTCAAATACAGCAAGAGTTTATGAAAGTGTTTATAATACATGGCTCATTATTTTTATTTATTGATATAGCTTAATTAGGAGGCTCATTTTATGACAAACCCAATACGTATAGGAATTGCCGGCTACGGTAACCTAGGTCGTGGTGTAGAAGCCGCCATTAGTAAAAATGAAGATATGACGTTAGTGGGCGTGTTCAGTCGACGTGACCCTAGTAGTGTTAGCACGCTCAACCCGAATACCGCTGTATTCTCTATAGATGTACTGGCTGAATTTAAAGACAAAATTGATGTGTTGATTCTTTGTGGGGGCTCAAAGGAAGACTTACCCGTACAAGGGCCAGAGTACGCTGCTATGTTTAATACAGTAGACAGTTTTGATACACATGCGCGTATCCCTGAATACTTTGAAAGCGTTGATGCACCGGCAACTGCCAATAAAAAAACCGCATTAATCTCTATTGGCTGGGACCCAGGCATGTTCTCTATCAATCGCTTAATGGGTGAAGCATTACTGCCAGACGGTGAAACCTACACTTTTTGGGGTAAAGGTTTAAGCCAAGGACACTCTGATGCTGTACGCCGAGTTGATGGCGTAAAAGCCGGTGTTCAGTACACTATCCCTTCTACCGAAGCCATTGCTAAAGTACGCAGTGGTAGCCGTCCAACATTGGCGACCAAAGAAAAGCACGTACGTGAGTGTTATATAGTTCTAGAAGAAGGCGCAGATGCAGCAACCGTAGAAAATACCATTAAAACCATGCCCAACTACTTTGCCGACTTTGACACCACTGTAAATTTTATCAGCGAAGAAACCTTACGCGCAGAACACAGCCGTATGCCTCATGGTGGTTTTGTAATCCGTAGTGGTACGTCCAGTGAAGGTATTAACCAAGTAGTTGAGTATTCGTTACAGTTAGAAAGTAACCCTGAGTTTACCGCTAGCGTATTAGTGGCTTATGCGCGTGCTTGTCATCGCCTAAGCGAACAAGGGCAGTTTGGTTGTAAGACAGCCTTTGATGTAGCGCCTGGTTTGTTGTCGCCTAAGTCTGCAGCGCAACTGCGTAAAGAGTTATTGTAATCACTGCTAAAAACTGTGTAGCTTTAAACAAAAAAGCCTTAACCAAGCTAGGTTAAGGCTTTGATAAAATCAGGAGCCTTGAGCTCCTGTTTTTATTTGCACTAACGCTTAAACGTTAAAGCGGAAGTGAATAACATCACCATTTTGGACAACGTATTCTTTACCTTCTAAGCGCCAGCGACCAGCTTCTTTAGCACCGGCTTCACCTTGGTACTTAATAAAGTCATCGTAACCGATGATTTCAGCACGAATAAAACCACGTTCAAAATCGGTATGAATGGCTGCTGCCGCACGCGGTGCAGTATCACCTACTTTAATAGTCCAAGCGCGCACTTCTTTAACACCGGCAGTAAAGTAGGTTTGTAACCCTAAAAGTTCATAGCCTGCACGTATAACACGGTCTAAACCGGGTTCTTCCATGCCCATCTCTTGCAAAAACTCGAGCTTTTCATCGGCGTCTAATTCTGCAATTTCAGCTTCAATTTGGTTGCATACCACCACCACAGAAGCACCTTCAGAGGCAGCAACTTGTTGTACTACATCTAAGTGCGGGTTGTTTTCAAAACCATCTTCAGCCACGTTAGCAATGTACATAGTGGGTTTGATGGTCAGCAGGTGAAAAGTACGAGCTACCTTACGTTCGTCTTCGTCTAAATCCAACATGCGTGCCGTATGGCCAGCTTCAAAATGCGGGATTAAACGTTCTAATAGTGCTTTCTGTGCAATGGCGTCTTTGTCACCACCTTTGGCAACACGGGTAACGCGTTGCAACTGTTTTTCGCAGGAATCTAAGTCGGCTAAAATTAACTCGGTGTTAATAATATCGATATCAGCAGCGGGGTCTATTTTGTTGGCAACGTGAATAACGTTTTCATCTTCAAAGCAACGTACCACATGCGCAATAGCATCGGTTTCGCGGATGTTCGCTAAGAACTGGTTACCAAGGCCTTCGCCTTTAGAGGCACCTTCTACCAGGCCTGCAATATCAACAAACTCCATGCTGGTAGGCACAACACGTTCAGGTTTTACGATAACAGCCAGTTCTTCTAGGCGTTTATCTGGCATAGCAACAATGCCTGTGTTGGGTTCAATGGTACAGAAGGGAAAGTTTTCCGCAGCAATTCCAGACTGAGTTAACGCATTGAAAAGAGTCGATTTACCTACGTTGGGCAAGCCAACAATGCCACATTTAAAACCCATAATAATTCCTAGTATTCAGATTCAGTTATTCGTTTCAAATTATGCCAGAAGGCATAATAAGTTGTGTTTTTACTTTTTAGTGTGCAGCTCGCTCATTGCTTTTTCTCTGCTACCGTTAACGTACTGGCTCATTACGGCAATGGCGTTATCAATGGCTTCATCCATTAATTTTTGTTCGTGAGCGCTGGGTTTACTAAGCACGTGACCAGTGACTCTGCTTTTGTCGCCTGGATGGCCTATGCCAATACGCAAACGATTGAAGCCTTGGTTATTGCCAAGCTTGCTAATAATATCACGTAAACCGTTTTGACCACCGTGGCCGCCACCTGTTTTAAACTTGGCTACGCCTGCGGGTAGGTCTAATTCGTCATGAACTACAAGAATTTGCTCTGGCTTTATTTTATAAAAACCGGCGAGGGCGGCAACTGCTTGACCGCTCAAATTCATAAAGGTGGTGGGTAATAACAACCAGCATTCTTCTCCGCCAATATGACCACGGCCAGCAAGGCCATAAAATTTACGTTCTGGGGAGAGAGATATGTTTTCTGCGCGGGCAAGGCGATTAACAAACCATGCACCTGCGTTATGACGAGTGTGTTCGTATTCGGCACCTGGGTTGCCTAAACCAACAATCAATTTAATTGGCTCGCTCATAAGGTTCCCTTAAAGTGGAAGTATAAAAGCGTATATAGCAAAAAAGCGGGGCAAGCCCCGCTTCATTTTGGTCACAGTAAAAGAGTAAAAACTTACTCTTCTGTTGTGCCTTCTTCACCAGCTTCTGCTGCTGTGTCTTCATCTTCAACTGTTGCAGTACGAGGAGCAACTACAGAAACAACTGCGTCGTTACGCTCTGCGCCAGCACCGTGAGCTAGGTCAACTAGTTCAACGCCTTTTGGTAATACTAGGTCTGTTAGGTAAATTGAATCACCTACTTCCATGTTAGCAACGTCAATTAGGATGCTATCTGGTAAGTCACCAGCGTTACAGAAAATATCAAGACCAGCTAAGTGACGAGAAATAATACCACCACCAACTCTTACGCCTACACACTTGTCTTCGTTCTCTAAGTGAACTGGAACGTGTGCTTTAATACGTGAAGTCTTGCTTACACGTAAAAAGTCAGCGTGCCAAATAATGTTTTTAGCAGGGTGACGTTGTAAGTCTTGCAAAATAACTTGTTCGTTCTTGCCATCAACGGTTAGGGTGATGATGCTGTTGTAAAACGCTTCGTCTTCAAGAGCTTTAACTAATTCGTTAGTTTTCAGCGTAATAGACATTGGTTTACGGTCATTGGCGCCGGCTTTACCACCATAAATGATAGCAGGGACACCATTTGCACGGCGAAGGCGGCGGCTCGCACCTTTCCCTTCGTCTGTACGGGCTACAGCATTCAGATTATAGTCTGACATAATAAATTACCTTCTAAGGTTAACGTAAAAAGCTGTTAGGAATTGCGACCAGCCCTAACAGCTATAAAATTAGATTCGTTCAGTATTATCTGAACATTGCACTAATGGATTCTTCGTTATTAACACGGCGGATGGCTTCAGCCAAAATACCAGAAATTGTTAATTGACGAATTTTATCACAGGCTTTAGCGGCTTCTGATAGAGGAATGGTGTCAGTGACAACCAGTTCGTCTAACACAGCATTGCTAACGCGATCAATCGCAGGGCCGGATAATACAGCGTGTGTACAGTAAGCGACAACTTTTTTCGCACCAAACTCTTTTAAAGCACTGGCGGCTTGGCAAAGGGTGCCAGCGGTATCGACCATATCGTCGACTAAAATACAGGTGCGGCCGTTAACGTCACCAATGATGTTCATAACTTCTGAAACATTGGCTTTTGGACGACGCTTGTCAATAATGGCTAAATCGACGTTTAACTGTTTAGCGACTGCACGAGCACGAACTACACCACCAATATCAGGAGAAACAACGATAGGGGCTTCAAAGTTTTGGCGTTCGATGTCATCTATTAAAATAGGAGAGCCATAAACGTTATCAACTGGAACACTGAAGAAACCTTGGATTTGGTCAGCGTGTAGGTCAACAGTTAATACGCGGTTGATGCCAACGCTGGTCATCATGTCGGCGACTACGCGAGCACTAATAGGCACACGAGCAGAGCGAGGACGACGGTCTTGGCGGGCATAACCAAAATAGGGGATTACTGCGGTAATACGACTAGCAGAGGCACGACGTAAACAGTCTGCTAATAAAATGATTTCCATCAAATTATCGTTAGTAGGCGCACAGGTTGGTTGTAAGATAAATACGTCTTTACCACGTACGTTCTCTTCGATATCAATGGTGATTTCACCATCACTGAATTTACCAACTACGGCTTCGCCAAGAGGAATATCTAAACGTTCTACGACTTTATTAGCCAGATCTGGGTTAGCGTTACCAGAAAAAACCACCAACTTAGACACGGCTGTCCCCTTGATGTGTAAATTTTAAAACGATAATTAGAAATTGGCTGAGGTGGTAGGACTTGAACCTACGAATGACGGGATCAAAACCCGTTGCCTTACCACTTGGCTACACCCCAGCATCAAGACGGTCTGAATAATACCTTATGAGTAGGCGAAAGGTTTAATCCCTTTGCTACAAAGGCCTTATACTCAGCCGGTAACTGGTCAGAAACTCGACTGGCTTCTGCTTCAGAACTAAAGCTTATATAACAACAAGCTCCAGTGCCCGTCATCTTAGCAAGACTATAATTACTTAGCAAATTCAATGTGTTACCAATTTCTGGGTAAAGCATTGTAACTATTTGCTGGCAATCATTTCCTTCTTGCCTCAACGCGGTGCGCATATTAATGGGGGCGGTATTGCGAGTCAACCCCTTATGTGAAAATATTTTACCAGTATTCACATTTACTTGCGGGCAGACCACTAAATACCATGGTTCTGGCAGGTCTGGTACGGGTGTTAATATTTCACCAATGCCCTCGGCAAAGGCTGCATGGCCATGTACAAATACGGGTACATCGGCACCTAGTTGCAAGCCAAGCTCTGCTAGTTCGTCCAAAGATAAGTTTAAGCGCCACAGCTTGTTTAAAGCCAGCAAAGTAGTGGCAGCATTAGAGCTACCGCCGCCTAGGCCGCCGCCCATAGGTAACACTTTTTCTATCTTTATGTCTGCACCCAACTCGCAGCCACTGTGTTTTTGCAGCAAACGGGCTGCTTTTATTATGAGGTTATCTTCGTTGCTTACACCTTTAAGCGCTGGTGTTAAAGACAGGTTGTTACTGTCATTTAACTGAAAGTGTAAAGTATCGTAATAATTTAAAAATTGAAAAATAGTTTGTAAATTATGATAGCCATCTGGGCGCTGGCCGGTGATGTGTAAGAAAAGATTGAGTTTTGCTGGTGAGGGCAAAGTCAGTTTTTGAGCGGAATCTGTATCATTCATACAAAGTCCATTCCTTAATAGCAAAAGTGAAGCGGAAGTCATGGCCGCTGATGCGAATTAAGCCCGGTAGCCAGTAACCGTTTTGTTGTTGATAGCGTGAATAGCGAACAGTCCAGCCATGTTGCTCTAGGCTGTCTAGTAGGCCGTTATCATTAAATTGTGTTTTTGCTCTGCTTTTAGGAATGGGCTGGCCTTTTACCCAATAGCGAATCTGCGAAACCGGAAAGTTCCAGCCGGTATGTAAGAGCATAAGTTCCTCAGCTGAAGAGGCGTATTGCGGCTCTTTCCAGCCAGGTATAAGTAAACTGGCTTGTTGCTGATCGCCCTGTAAGCGAGAAGCTCCGGCACCAAAAGGGCCTGAAATATATAAGTCGTATGCTTGCTTCTGCTGTTTCCAGGTTAAGTAGCCCGTGTGGCTCGAGTCAGGACTAACCACCGAAAGTTTGCCGCGTGCTTGCCAGTTATTAAGCTGGTTAAGCTGCTGTTGTAATTCTTTACTGCTGCCTTGTGGCAATAAGCTGGCGCAACCACTTAAAAAAATTAATAGCAGTAAGCTTAAGCTGAGTTTGATTTTTAGTGTGTTAATTCGTTGCTTGCCAATCATCAGTGTTTATCTTTAATCGCTCTAAAGTGTTAAGAATGGTGTTGCTAGCAGGGTTGTTCTGAAGCCCCGCTTGCCAGACTTCAATTGCTTTATCCTGTTGGTCTGTGAGCCATAGTAGTTCGCCAAGGTGGGCTGCAATCTCATGGTCAGGAAATACTGAAAATGCTTTTTCTAGAAGGGGTAGGGCTTTCTCATAATCACCCATTCTAAAGTGAACCCAGCCAAGGCTGTCCATGATGGCAGGGCTGTTAGGTCTTTGGCTATAAGCTTGCTGAATTAGTTGCAATGCCTCTTCAAATCGATCGGTACGGTCAGCTAAGGTGTAACCTAGCGCGTTTAACGAGTCTGTGTGGTTAGGTTGAATCTTTAGGATGGTGCGCAGGTCGGTTTCTAGTAGCTCTAAGTCGTTTACTCTTTCTCCGAGCATGGCGCGGGTATAGAGTAAATCGATGTTTTTGGGCGTGCGCTCAAGGGCTTCGCCTAGGAGTAATAACGCTTGATTAAATTCACCATCGTCAATAAGTAATTCTAACTCAATTCTGAATAAGTCATGCTTATAGTTTGGATAGTGTTCGCTGTTATCGCGTAAGAACTCTTGAGCAGTGATTAAGCTAAATTCATTTTTGATCAAATATGCAGCTTTAAGTTGTGCTGCTAAAAACTCGCGACTAGGTGCAACTTGGCTGAAGTGGCTAATGGCTTCGTGTGTGTGGCCCTCTTCTTCCGCTAAGCGGCCAAGGTAAAAATGTGCCTCACTAAGATGCTCTTCGTTAACAATCAGCTGATAAAAGCTGTCTTTCGCCTCTTCCTTATAGCCAAGCTCGTCGTTAAGAAGGGCGAGTGATAGTAAAATGTTGGAATCTTCAGGAAAGTTTTTATGCAGCTCTTTAAAGGCTATATGAGCTTTGTCGTATTGCCGTTGTTCAAGCAGAACACGCGCATGCAATACTTGCACACCTTTATTACTAGGGTGTTTTTTACGCAATTTTGTAAGCCATTTAATGGCATCTTCTGGGCGCTCAAGCAGTACTAAAACACGTGCTTTTTGTAAGGCGGCACTTAATAAGTCAGGTTTGACACGTAAGGCCTCTTCAATAGCAGCATAAGACTCGGGGTACCGTTTTAGTTGTTGCAGCATTAAACCTTCAGCGTAAAGCAAAGAAGGGTTTTGCGGTTGTGATAGCTTAATTGTTTGTAGATCTTGAAGCAGTTCTTCTTTATATGTCTGGGACAAATGCCCAGCATTAGCGGCTAAAAAATCATATTGGCTAATGCCGGTAAGGGTTTGCAGGGTTTGCATGTGCACCAGCGCTTGTTTGAAGTCACCGCTTTCCATTAAAACTTGTGCAGCTGTTTGGTGTAAGATTGGGTTTTCTGGTTCTACTTCGAGCCAAACTTTTAACGCCTCTATGGCGTGGTAAGAACTGCCCATAAATAAGGCAATACGCACGGTGCGCTCGGCTATATCTGCGTCTTTAGTGCTTTGCGCTTGTTCTAAATAGTGGTCTAGCGCAATATCAAAGCGTTTGCGATGGCCCGCCATTTCAGCGGTTAGCAAAGCGTAAAGGGTATCAGCCTCTATTGGGCGATATTTAACTGGGGGTGTTTCTTCTGAAATTTCAGGAACACTGTAGTATAAGCTTTGTTCTTCATCGTAACCGACTTTGTTAGCGTCGGTTTTACTAGTAGCATAGGTAGAGCAACCGCTAATTACGAGTAACGAAATAACGACTAAGACAGCAAAGGTGTGCTTAAAACTGTTTTTTAAAAAGCGCATAAAGTAAGAAACCATAAAATATTGCTGTTATTTAGTGTCAGACTACGATGTAAGTCAAAGAATTCAGAGCAAAACTTGCGCCAAAAGTTTATAATTGCTCGTCTTTAGCATTAATTGTTATACAAAATAGGCCGTTTTAAGAGCAGAATTTGTCAGTATGGGCATCTGGACATTAGGTATCAACCATAAAACCGCATCAGTGGCCGTTCGTGAAAGGGTTTCTTTTGACCCAGCACAAATGCCAGCTGTATTGACTGAGGTTAAAAGCCTTAAGCCAATCTCTGAGGTGGTGATTTTATCAACCTGTAACCGCACAGAAATCTACTATTCCGCACCGGAACAGTTGGATCCATCTGCTTTGGTGACTTGGCTGGCCGACTATCATAAGTTAGACCGCCAACAAATTGAGCACGCATTATATTATCTGCAAACAGATCAAGCCGTCCAGCATGCTATGCGGGTGGCCAGTGGTTTAGATTCCCTAGTATTAGGGGAGCCACAGATCTTTGGGCAAATGAAAACGGCTTACTCTATCGCACAGGAAAGTGGCACTGTTGGTGCTGAGCTCGGGCGCTTGTTTCGTCAAACCTTCTCTATAGCTAAACGCGTGCGTACTGACACAGCCATTGGTGAAAACCCTGTGTCGGTGGCGTTTGCTGCGGTACGCATGGCGCAACATATTTTTACCGATATGCATAAGAGTACGGCTTTGTTGGTAGGGGCGGGGGAAACCATCGAGTTAGTAGCGCGCCACTTACACCAGGCTGGCGTTAAGCAAATAGTCGTGGCTAACCGTACATTGGCACGTGCGCAGTTGGTGGCTAAAGAGTTTAATGGTGAAGCCATTTTGCTTGAAGATATACCAAAAGCCTTACAGGACGTTGATATTGTAATTTCATCCACCGCCAGTCCTTTACCTATTATCGGCAAGGGTATGGTTGAAAGAGCGATGAAAAAACGCCGTCATAAGCCCATGTTTATGGTCGATATCGCCGTCCCGCGTGATATCGAACAAGAAGTCGCTGACGTCTCTGATGTGTATTTGTATACGGTCGATGACCTACGCGATATTATTGAAGAAAACGTACGTTCGCGTGAGACAGCGGCGCAGCAAGCAGAGTCATTGATAGATTCTGGTGTTGAGCAATTTATGCGTGACTTAAAGGTGCTGGATGCTGTAAAAACCGTTACCGAAATGCGCAGCAGTGTCCATAAATTGCGTGAAGAACAGCTCGCTAAAGCATTAAGACAACTACAGAACGGGGCGGACGCTGAGCAAGTGTTACGTCAATTTGCCCACACATTTACTAATAAAGTGTTGCATGAGCCTACTATGGCTTTGCGTCAGGCGAGTGCCGATGGCCGCTTGGATGTGTTGGATTGGAGCCGTGAATTATTCCATTTAAACAAATTTGAATCTTCTAAATAATCTATGAAAAAATCCATCCTCGAAAAAATTGAGCATCTGCGCGACCGCTATGAAGAAGTCGGTCACTTATTGTCAGAGCCAGATGCTGCCAGCAATCAAGATCGCTTTCGCAATCTTTCCAAAGAGTACGCAGAATTAGAAACCATTGCGCACACCTATACAGCCTACGAGCAATGCGCAGCGGATATTGAAGAAGCTAAGTTATTAACCCAAGACGAAGACGCAGATATGCGTGCTATGGGTGAAGAAGAGCTTGAAGTTGCTAAAGAACGCCAAGCTGAATTAGAAAGCGAGCTGGAAATTTTACTGCTGCCAAAAGACCCAGACGATGGCAGTAACGTCTTGCTAGAAGTACGCGCAGGTACGGGTGGTGATGAAGCCGCTATTTTTGCCGGTGATTTGTTTCGCATGTACAGTCGTTATGCCGAAATTCAAGGCTGGCGCGTTGAAGTGTTAAACTCGCATGAAGGTGAGCACGGCGGCTTTAAAGAAATCATTAGTCGCATCAGCGGTACCGATGTTTACTCGCAGCTTAAGTTTGAGTCTGGTGCTCATCGTGTTCAGCGTGTGCCAGACACCGAAAGCCAAGGCCGTATTCACACTTCCGCTTGCACTGTAGCAGTAATGCCTGAAGTTGAAAGCGAAGAAGAAATTGATATTAATAAAAACGATTTACGTATCGATACCTTCCGTGCCTCTGGTGCCGGTGGTCAGCACGTTAACAAAACTGACTCGGCCATTCGTATTACTCACTTGCCCACCGGTTTGGTAGTAGAGTGCCAAGACGAACGTTCGCAGCATAAAAACCGTGCCCGCGCTTTGTCTGTGTTAGCTACACGCCTGCGTGATGCACAAAGAAATGCGCAGCAAGCAGAGCAAGCCGCCGCTCGTAAAAGCTTAGTAGGCAGTGGTGACCGTTCAGAGCGTATTCGTACTTACAACTACCCGCAAGGTCGTATCACCGATCACCGTATTAACTTAACCCTATATAAGTTAGACGAAATAGTTCAAGGCGACTTAACACCAATTATTGAGCCACTATTGCGCGAACACCAAGCTAACTTACTCGCAGAAATGGCTGGCGGTTAATGCTGCTAGAGCATTGGCTGTTAGAAGCTAGGCAAGCGCTGGAAAGCTCCGGCTCAGACAGCGCTCGCTTAGATGCAGAAATCCTGCTCGGTTTTGCTCTTAACAAAAACCGTACTTGGTTGTACACGCATCCAGACTACTCACTTACAAGTGCTGAGCTGGCCAAAACAAATGAGTTACTAGCGCAGCGTGTACAAGGCGAGCCAATTGCCCACCTTATTGGAGAACGTGATTTCTGGAGTTTAAGTTTGTTGGTTGACGCCAGTACGCTTATTCCCCGGCCAGACACCGAAACCTTGGTGGAGTGGGCGTTAGAACTGCCTTTGTTAGCCAATGCGCGCGTTTTAGATCTCGGCACTGGCACTGGTGCTATAGCGCTGGCTTTGGCCAGTGAACAGCCTTCTTGGCAAGTGCTTGGGGTTGATAAAAGCCCTGCGGCCGTCGAGCTTGCCCTAAAAAACAGTCATAAAAATAAACTCACTCGAGTTGAATTCAAAACATCAGACTGGTTTAGTCAAATTGAAGGTAACTTTGATTTAATTGTTAGTAACCCTCCTTATATCGATAGCCAAGACCCACACCTAAGCCAAGGCGATGTTCGCTTTGAGCCGCCTTCTGCATTGGTTGCCGAGCAACAGGGGTTGGCCGACATTATTCACATTATCGACCAAGCGCCGCAGTATCTGCGTGACCAAGCCTGGCTGTTAATAGAGCATGGCTATCAGCAGGCTAAGCAGGTGCGTCAGTTGCTTACTGCTAAAGGCTTTCAGCAAGTTCAAACTCGCAGCGACTTAGGCGGGCAGCCACGAATTAGTGGCGGTCAGTGGCGAATGCTGCGACAAAGCTAGACGTGGCGGCGATTATAAGACAGTTCCTATAGAGCGCGTGCCGTACCCTTGTTATGCATACAGTCGCTTTAAAAAGTATACAAACCAATGCTGTTGTTCCCCTTTGACACTTGCTAAGGTTTGGCTGTCTAGATTATTTAAACAATAAAAAAGAGGTCACTATGGCAGATCCCCAGTACGACATTATTATTTTTGGTGCCACGAGTTTTGTTGGCGAAATTTTAACCGGTTATATGTACAAAACGCTTGGCACCAATGGTGATGTAAAATGGGCCATAGCCGGACGCAGTGAAGCAAAGCTGCAAGCACTTAAAGAAAAACACGGCGCTCATGATGTTGCACATGTCATCGCGGATGCCAGCAACGAACAACAGTTAAGAGACATGGTTAAGCAAACCCGTGTCATCGTCAGCACAGTCGGTCCTTATGCACTCTACGGTGAACCTTTGGTTAAAGTGTGCGTGGAAACAGGCACCGACTATTGCGACCTAACGGGCGAAGTGCAGTGGTACAAGCGTATGGTTGATAAGTACGAGGCACAAGCTAAACAAAGCGGTGCGCGCATTGTGCACTGTAGTGGTTTTGATTCATTACCATCGGACTTAGGCGTGTATTTTACGCAACAGAAAGCCCAGCAAGCCTTTGGTGAAGCCTGCCAGCAGATTGATATGCGCGTTGCTAAATTAAAAGGCGGAGCCAGTGGTGGTACCTTTGCCAGCATGATAAACGTTGCCAAAGAAGCAGCAAAAGACCCAGCATTACGCAAAGAACTACAAAACCCATACAGTATTTGCCCACCCGACCATGGCTTTAAAACTCGCCAACATAATGTAAGCGGTGCTGAGTTTGATAAGAACGTAGACGGCTGGATTGGTCCCTTTGTTATGGCCGCGGTGAACACGCGAGTTGTGCATCGCTCCAATGCATTGCAAGGCAACGCCTACGGACAGAACTTTAAGTACAGCGAAGCCATGATGATGGGCAAAGGTAAAAAAGGTGAAAAGCGAGCTAAAAGCATGGGGCGCATGTTGAAGTGGTTTATGATTTTGGCTGCCATAGCGCCTACTCGCTGGTTGTTGGAAAAGTTTGTTCCTAAGCCAGGTGAAGGTCCAAGTCTAAAAGAACAAGAAGAAGGGCTGTATGATATGCGCTTCTTTGGACAAACCGCTAGCGGCAAAAAAATTGTCACTAAGGTTGTTGGTGACCGTGACCCGGGTTACGGCAGTACGGCAAAAATGCTCGGTCAGGCCGCACTATGCCTAGCAAGTATTGATAAAGAAGCCAAAGCGGGCGGCTTTTGGACACCTGCAAGTATTTATCAGGACGATTTGATTGAACGGTTACAGAAGTACAGTGGCTTAACCTTTGAGCTGTTAGAACCTTAAGCCGTTTATAATGATTGCCCGGTGCGCTTCGTCGTGCTGGGCGATGCTTTGTTTTCATATAAGTGATGAGCTTGAATCCGTTCAGGGGCGTGGTATTGTGGCCACTTTACTAACCACCAAATGAGTTGTCATGTCAGACAGTGTATTGCACCAACGTATCGAAGACGCATTAAAAGCCATTATCCCATTTGCTCAGCAAGCAGACGAAATTATTGAAGCTTTAAATGCCGAAAAGAAAGCTAAGTTTTCTGCTATCTTTCCCAGCGACAGTCTCTTTCAAACCTCGTCAACACGCTTCCTTCCTTATATAGAAGAATTGGATAAAAACTTCCAAGCACTGCCTCAAGACGTGAACGATCCAGATTTTGAGCAATTATTAAAGAATCTTGTCAAAAAAATGGAGTTGGTACAGCGGGTTCTGCAAGATTTCCACAACAGTCGTGATTATGACGATGTACAAGAGTCGCACCCGCAGCATCAGGGTTCAGAGTCCGCTGTTAAGCCCACTTTACATTAGTCATTAACTTTCTAGCCTAGTTTCCTGGTTAGGACTTTTCGTGCCTTTTTGCGCTACATCTATATAGCCATATGATTATGTTTTTATGATTAACATAAGCTGAATTAATGTTAATTAAGGTGGGAGAGAAGTTATGGCTAGAGTCATTGTGTTAGGTGCAGGCACCGGCGGCATGGCCGGTGCTTACGAAATACGTGAGAAGCTCGGTTCACAACATACGGTTAGTGTTATCAACGAACGTGAAGATTTTCAGTTTGTGCCTTCAAACCCAGGGCCGGTAGTGGTAGGTGCCATGCCTGGTGCCTCTTGCTATGGACCTGCTTATGAATACGCATTTATATTAGATAAAGAGCTGCGTAATAATAAAGTGCGTGACCGTGTGCCTATGATTTATGTAACTCCTGAGCCTTATATTGGCCATTTGGGTTTAGGCGGGTGGGTGATTCAAAGTCGATGATGGAAACCGAGCTGCGTAATCGTCATATCAGGTGGATTACCAACGCTAAAGTAACCAAGGTTGCTGAAGGTACTATGTATGTTGATGAGCTCAATGAAGATGGCTCACTAAAAAACAGCATAAGTTGCTCTTTAAGCATTCAATGATGCTGCCAGCATTCGTCGGCGTTGATGCCGTTTTAGGTGTAGAGGGCTTGGTTAATTCGAAAGGCTTTGTGATTGTCGATGAGCACCAAGGTAACCCGACCTTTAAAAATATCTTTTCAGCAGGCGTCAGTATTGCCATTCCTCCCTACGAAGAAACACCAGTTCCAGTAGGTATGCCCAAAACAGGTTATATGATTGAGTCGATGATGACTGCCATTTCCCATAACCTGGCCGCTGACATAGAAAGAAAAGGAGTTGCCGATGCTCGCGGTACTTGGAGTGCAATCTGCTTAGCTGACATGGGTGATACCGGTGCTGCGTTTGTGGCTATTCCACAAATTCCCCCGCGTAACGTGACTTGGTTTAAGAAAGGCAGGTGGGTGCACTGGGCTAAAATAGGCTTTGAGAAATACTTTA
>Ga0209075_1002173_pt1 | contig 17552 bp, 19 predicted proteins | sample Stecom2011_FD_187523 | JGI IMG/M metagenome (GOLD analysis project Ga0209075, IMG submission 187523) | Agricultural soil microbial communities from Utah to study Nitrogen management - Steer compost 2011 (SPAdes) (version 2) | ecosystem: Environmental > Terrestrial > Soil > Agricultural land...
TAAAACTTTCACCTAGTGTAATATTATAAATAATTGTTTCATCAAAGATTAATGGCTGTTGTCTTATTAAGCTAAATAATTTAGATAGATCTTTATTTGTTTCCTTATTATTTAAGTAATAGTTACCGCTGTTAAGTTCAACAGTTTGTTGAATTACTCTTAGTAATGTAGATTTTCCAATTCCTGATGGTCCAACCACTAAAATTTTGTCACCCTTCTTCACTTCAAAATTTACATTATTAAAAATTATTTTATTGTTAAATTGAAGTTTGGCATTTTTAATGTTGATTGTTTCAAAATCATTCACAAAGTGTTTTTTTGCAATAGTTTTATTCTCATCTCTAGCTTTAAGATAATTCTTTCTTATTGGCTTTGTAGTGGAATATTCGTTAACTACTTGTGTACTTTGTAACGCTGGGCTTCTTAGTGAATTAGATAGTTGAACTATTTGCATAAACACTGCAAAACTTACCCCAAAATCAATAATTCGATATACCCCAATACCAAGTGGTATTAAAAAGCTTAAGACCATTACTGCAACATATAATATTTGATTTGTTGATTCAACACTAAAATTCATTTTTTCAAGTTTAGTTTCCATTTTGTTTGCTTCTGTTGCAGCATTTTCTATTACTAAGTCTTCAACTTGATAAGTTTTTACGGTTTCTATTCCTAATAAATATCCTTTTAATTTATTAGTATAACTAGCATTAGCAATTCTCCAATTATTTGAGTCTATATTTATCTTGTTTTTAAATACTTGTGCAATTAAAACTGAAATTAATGATCCAATTAAAAACGCTAGCGCAATCCAAAAATCATATGTGAAAGAGGCAATTAATGCGAATACAAAAGTGAAAACTAGGTTTGCTATTTTATATTCCGCTTCTATGCCTTTTGTTTCTAATTGCTTTAAATCATTAGTTAATATTGACAAGCTTTTCTTTTCATCATCACTATATTTATTGTCTCTTATAATATGTTTAATCATTGTTTCTTTTATTTCTGTATTTTGAAGTTTAATAGCTTTAGATTTAAACTTAGCGATTAGTACTCCTATTATCATAAAAAATATAAAACCTAATATACCAATTATTAAATATTTAATAAACATATCCATAGACTGTATCGTTCCTGCTGTAATTACATTACCAATAATTACAGACAAAAACACAGTATTTAAAGAATGAATAGCTATTAGTAATAGAGTCCCTATTACTAATAGCTTATTTTTACTTTTAAAAATTAACATTTATAACACCACTATTAATTATTAACAGTGTTTTTCAATTCTTCAAGCATTTCAATAACTAGTGTTGTAGTTGCTGTTGCTCCTGTATTTCCATCTAAATCATTAAAGTCATTTAAATTAGTTCCTACTAAATCATCTAAAAATCCTAAAACAAATGATTTATATCTTGGAGTATGTTCATAAAGAACTTCAACATAGCCAATCATTTCTAACTCATTATTTAATGCTATTTTAAATGTTACAGTTCCAATTTGTCCGCCGTAGTATTCGCCTTCTTTAGAAACTGTATATAAAGTTCCAACTACTTCTTCACCAATAACAGCCTCTTCTTTAGTTACTACAATTGATGTTCCTTCAAAATCTTCATCTACAACTGTTGTTGCACCTTCACCAAAAATAACTTCTATTTGTGTATCTTCTGGCTCTGGCTCTTTTTCTGGTTCTGGATTATAGAAGAAAAACCATACAATTAACCAAACAAGGATTGATCCAATTACTAAATTTAATAAATTACCTAAAATTTTTTCCATTTTGTGTCCTCCTTAAAATCCAAAGTCATCAACGTAAATTTTAGTTGATGGCACTCCACCATTAACTAATACATTGTATGTTGATTCCATCATTATATCCGGTCCACAAATAAAGAATGTTGCTTCTTGGTATAATTCACTTACACCAATTTCATCTAAGTAAGGATTTGATATAAATCCGAATGGATAATTTTTAACTTCTTCATTACTAAATATTATATGATAATTAAAATTAGGGTTAACTTTTTTATATGATTCTAATTCATCTAACATAAACATATCAGTTTCATAGGATAATGCCCAAACAAGATCTATTCTTCTTTGTGATTTTTTCTCAATTTCTGATCTTAATATACTTAAGTTTGGTGTAAGTCCAATTCCTCCACCCATTAAAACATATGGTGCTTCACTTTCGCGAGCCACAGGTGGGAAGAAGTCTCCATAAGGTCCTTCTAATGTCGCAACATCACCAACTTTAATATTAGCAAGAGATTTTGTCCAATCTCCAGCCTCTTTAATCATAAACTCTATTGTGTTACTATGTTTTTTAGTAATTGCACTTGATGTTGAAAAAGGGTGTGCTTCTTTTGTTATATTAGCCTTACCTTTAAAACGAATAAAGAAGTAATCTCCTGGGCTATACTCAACAATACTACCTCTTTTTGGTTCAAATTCTAATACCCATAAAAGTGGAGTTGCTTTATAGATTTTAGATACTTTATATTTAGGTAAAAATTGTGTTTCTAATTTCCAGTAGAAATAATATCCTAAAATTAATGCTGTGTATAATCCTAAAACAATCATATATGGCGTATTAGCTCTTAAAAAGCCGATAAATACGTTTTGTAAATAAACAGCAATTACTGAACCAATTCCAGCAATTCTATGAATCCATAACATTACTTCACGGTTTAATACTTTTTCTTTCAAATGTTTTAATGGTTTAATTTTATTAATAAACATGCCTGAAAGTGATAAAATACCTGTCATCATACCTGCAAATATTAAAAGCATTCCGATCCAACCAAAGATTGTTGCTGGACTTCTGAAAATTGCTCCAAATCCTTGCCAGTAAAAAATAATGTGATATAAAACTAGGAAAAATGCGAGAATTGTCATTAATGCATGAATAGCATACATTTTAGGCATTCCTACATGTTTTTCTAAAAACCTAGGACGTGAGGCAATAAATACTCCCGTCAACATAAATGAATAAGCCAATGGACTTACCGAATATGCAAACAATTGTTGTGCTCCTAATGGATTTTTAACAGTTACCAAAATTGGTATCAACAATGTTGCAAATATAAAAAACGCTATTAGCGGAAAAATCATATTTGTAAGAAATTTTTTCATTTCTTCACCCTTTCTAGACGGTTAAAGACTAGAAAACTATATACAGTTTTTGCATAGTTAAAAACAAACTAAAAAAACTGTTTTTAATAAAATATTCAATTGTATATATGTGAAATCAATCTTTAGCGATTGATTTAATTCCCTAAATCAACAAAAGAAAACTTTAATTATAGTATTCTTTCTTTACCATTATTTTACCTTCTAATTATATTTTAAATATTATTTGTTGTCAAGGAATTATGTAATAAGAAAAAGCTCTTATTGCTTGTTTTTAATTGATAACGTTTACATTTATAAATTTAAAAAAACACTTGCACATTTTATAAATGAACAAGTGTTAACTTAAAATTATATTTTAACTTCTACTTCTTTAACTTGAGGAAAATCCTCACCATCTATTTGTAAATATTGGTCTTTATTAAACTTTATTTTTACTTCTGTAGTTTTAATTATTTTTACATATCTTTTAAAGATTGGATGTAGTCCTAAATAAATAATCGGAAATATTAAAAATAATAAAAACTTAGACACTTTTTTAACTATTACAACATCTAACATTGCTTCATTTCTACTAGCTTTAGGAGCAATTTTCATGCCTCCTCCAAAATATTTATCGTTCATAATAGAAACTAACCATGTTTTCTTTTCATTAATTACTTCACCATTAATTATAATATCTGCTTCTAAGGGTTTAAATTCTTTAAACCCTGCTAAAGCATGACGGAAATAATTGAATTTGTTGTTTTTATATTTTGAGTTATTTACTTTATGAACAACTAGTCCATCAAGACCTAATCCCACACCGTTTAAAAAATATTTTTCTTGATCTAAAAACTTTACCTTTGGTAAATTAAATAAGTATTCTTTAATATTTACTAATCCTTTTTTCTTAGAAAGACTTCTAATAAAATCATTTCCTGTACCAGCTTTAAATAAATATATATCTTGTTTAATATCAATATTATATATTTTGTTAGCTAATACATTTAAAGTGCCATCACCACCAATAATAATAAATCTTTTAGCATATTCATGCTTTTCTAAAAAATCAGTGACATTATCAACTTTTGTTAAATCTATAACTTCTGATTCAATATTTTTTTTATTTAACTTTTTTACTAGTTTATTTACTATCCTTTTATTATTACCGTTTCGCGATAAGGGATTATATAATATTACATCCATACTATTTTACTATTAAAAGACTATTATGTCTTTTTCCTCTTTTAACTATAATATATTTTTTAAAGTATGATTTATTTTTATTTATTTTATAGTCAACATCAGTTACTTTATTACCATTTAAAGATATCGCACCGTTTTTAATAAACTCACGTGCTTCACGGTTTGAACTTGCTGCTTTAGATTCTACTAATGCATGAACTAAAAGTGAATCTTCTTCTACATTTGCTGTATCTAACACTTTAGCAAGACCTTTAAATGAGTTTTCATTTAACTCATTAAAATTACCAGTAAAAAGCGCCTCCGTAACTAGTTCTGCTTCTTTTAAAGCATCATTTCCATGAACAAATGTAACAACTTCACTTGCTAGTACTCTTTGAGCTTCTCTTTTTTCTGGAGCTTCTTTTATGGTTTTTTCTAATCTTATAATTTCATCAACACTTAAAAGTGTTAATGCTTTTAAGTAGTTTGGTGTATCAATATCTCTTGTATTGAAAAAGTATTGATATAGTTCATATGGAGTTGTTAAGTCACTATCAAGCCAAATTGCTCCACCTTCACTTTTACCAAATTTTTCTCCATCAGATTTTAATAAAAGTGGTGATGATAGACCAACAGCTTCATTTTTTCCTAATTCTTTTCTAATTAGTTCAAGTCCGGTTGTAATATTGCCCCATTGATCAGAACCACCAAATTGGATTTTAACATCCATGTTTTTATAAAGGTTTAAAAAGTCGATGGCTTGTATTAACATATAAGAAAATTCTGTATAAGAAATTCCTGTTTCAAGTCTTGATTGAACATTTTCTTTAGCAAGCATATAGTTAATATTAAAGTTCTTACCATAGTCTCTTAAAAATGTAATCATATCGATTTCTTTAATCCAATCGTTATTATTAACATAAATTGTGTTTTCTGGTTTTAAAAACCTAGTAATTTGTGTTTTAATTAACTCAGCATTTTTAAGTGATTGATCTAATGTTAAGAGTTCTCTTTCTGAGGTTTGTCTAGGATCACCAATAAGACCGGTTGCTCCACCAATTAATACAACTGGTGTATGGCCGTGGTCTTGTAGTAATTTCATTCTTACAATTTGGACTAAATGTCCGACAGTTAAAGACTCTCCAGTTGGATCAAATCCACAGTAAAATCTTACTTTGTTATTATTTAAATGATCTTTCGCTTTTTCTTCATCAGATACATCTTTTATTAAATTTCTCCATATTAATTCATCATATAATTGCATAGTTATCTCCTCGTTTAAGTTTTAAAATAAAATACGCCCTTAGTAATCTAAGGACGTATGAAATACGCGGTACCACCTTAGTTCTAGATATATATATTCTAGCCCTCATAGTTTTAAGTAATCTCCCTATTTGTATTTCAAATCTAGTTTTCTTCTTATGTTACACCCTCATAAGATCTCTGTTTTAGGTTTACTAGTTTCTACTTTAATAGTTCATTGATTTATTCATTTTTAGTTGATTCACGGTAAACAATTTGATGTGGTAAAATGATTCTAATTTCTTCAACTTCTTCTTTTTGCATCATTTTAGTAAGTAGACGCATTGATACAGCCCCAATATCATATACTGGTATATCAATTGAAGTAAGTCTTGGTCTTGCAAGTTCAGCATATTTTGTATTTTGGAAACCTGCAATCACTAAATCATTTGGCACATCTTTACCATGTTCAATAGCAATATTCATAAATGATACAGCAATTGAATCTCTTACTGCAATTGCAGCATCAACGTTTTTATCATCGAAAAATGATTCAAAGTGTGGTCTGTTGATTTTTGTATCACCACTTGTTCTAAATATTTTCGGTTCTAATTTAGCTTCTTCCATAGCTTTGGAATAACCAATTTCTTTTAAATTGTTAGTTGAATATCTTCTTCTTGTTGATAACATATAAATATCTTCTGCGTCATGATCGATTAAAAGTTTCGTAATTTCATAACTTGCTTTACGATAATCAATACTTACTGCAGGTACTGATTCATCAGGTGATGCTACATTAGCGAACACAAACGGAATTTGATTGCTAGTTAAAACTCTTTTTACAATATCTACTTCTTCATCTGTTAATTCATCATTTAAATATAATATTCCATCAACTTGTTCAGCTACGATATTTTGAAGTGCATCTTCAATATCAGTTTCTTCTGTTATAGTAAATAACTTAATTGAGTATTTATATTTATCGGCAATATCGCTAATGCCCCCCAACATTTCTGCGATAGAAGATCTAGTCATATCAGATACAATCGCACCAATTGTTGTTGTTTTACGGCTTGCTAAACCACGAGCAATAACGTTTGGACGATATCCTAGTTCTTTTATAACCTTTAATACTCTTTCTCTTGTTTCTTTTTTCACTTTTTCTGGGTTATTTAAAACCCTTGAGACTGTTGCTAAACTTACACCAGCCGCACCAGCAACGTCATAAATTGTTGCGTTATTACTCATAGAATCACCCCTTTAATACCTATTACTAATTTTACCATAAATACAGATGGTCTTCAAGGACCATTACAAAATTAACTTTTTTTAGTTATTTAAACTTTCATCTTAATTTTATTATATCAAAAATTATAAACAAATTCTTTATAAAGTTTAAAAGCTTTGATTTTTAAGTAATATAAGGGGTAAAATAAGAAAGAGGAGTGATTATCTATGAAAAAAGATTATTTATTTAAAACAACTGCTATTAATAAAGATGGTGGTAATGGTATTGCTTATATTAAAGATGGGATAGTTGTTCCAGTCGCATCACTTAGTGGTAATAGACCTGGTACAAATCCTGAAGAACTTTTAGGTTTAAGTTATTCAACTTGCCTTAATTCAACACTTCAATCAATTTTAAGAGCTAGAAAAATACCTAATGAAACTGAAGTTAGAGTTGATGTTTACTTTAAAAGAAATCAAACAGATAGGAGATTCTTCTTTCAAGTTGATGCTTTTATCGAAGTTAAGGGTATGACAATTGAAGAGATGACACCATTTGTTGAAGAGACTCATTATAGATGTCCGGTTTCACAACTCTTACATAATAGTGAAACAGTTACTGTTAATCCTTGGATATTTGAAGATTAAGATTAATTAGGGATAGCTATAAGCTATCTCTTTTTTGTAACTATATACCTTGAAGGGCAAAAAAATAACCAACAATTGTTGGCTATTTTACTTTGTTTATTATCTTTTTTCTTTAATACGTGCTGCTTTTGCTGAAAGTGTTCTAATATAGAATAATTTAGCTCTTCTTACTTTACCTCTTCTTGTTACAACAATACTATCGATTGTTGGCGCATGAATTGGGAAGGTTCTTTCTACACCGACACCATATGATACTTTACGTACTGTAAATGTTTCTGAAATTCCGCCACCTTGACGTTTAATTACTAAACCTTCAAACATTTGGATTCTTTCGCGGTTTCCTTCTTTAATTTTAACGTTTACTTGTACGTTATCACCAGCTTGAAATTCTGGCACGTCTTTTAAATAAGATTCTGTTACTTTATTAAGTAAGTCTTGTCCTTTTAATCTTGACATAATATTTCCTCTTTCTTTTGCTTTGCTCATAAGATCTACTTAGCGGAACAAAGTTCTTTTATTTATTTTCTTCTAAAATTTTAACTTCCTTTTCAGTTAAAGGAGTTTTTTCAATTAAATCCGGTCTTTTTTCCATAGTAGTTTTTAATGCCATTAGTTCACGGTATTTTTCTATATTACCATGATGGCCACTTACTAACACTTCTGGAACTCTATATCCCATATACTCTTCTGGTTTAGTATATTGTGGATATTTTAATCTATCATTTGATAATGAATCACTTTGATGTGATTCTTCCATAATTACCCCAGGTAATAATCTAACAATCGCATCTGATAAAATCATTGCTGGTATTTCTCCACCAGTTAATACATAATCACCAATTGATATTTCATAATCAACTAGTTCTAGTACTCTAGCATCAACACCTTCATAATGACCACAAAGTAGTATTAAATGTTTTTCCTTTGATAAATCAACTGCTTGATTTTGATTGAAAACATTTCCTTGTGGGGTTAGAAATATAACTTTAGAAAAGGGTTGTTTTAACTTGGTTATTAACTCATAAAACGGTGGAAATGTCATTACCATCCCAACTCCACCACCATATGGCGTATCATCAATTTGTTTGTGTTTATTGTTACTGTATTCTCTTAAATCATGAATATTAATTGTAACACTTTCTTTTGCAATTGCTCTTTTAACAATTGATGTTTCTAAAAACTCATTAAAAAAGTTTGGAAAAATTGTAACAATATCAATAATCATAATAATCCCTCAATTGGTTTTATAATAATTTTTTCATCATCAACACTAACAATAAACTCATCAACAAAAGGTATTAAATGTCTTTTATTAGATTCTTTATTAAAAACTACTATGACTTCACCGTGCGGTAATTCCATTACTTCACTAACTAGTCCTATGAAGTTATCCTTATCATCATAGACTTTTAAGTCATATAAGTCTTCATAATAAAACTCATTTTCTAAAAGATCTGCTCTTTCATTGCTATAAATAATTAAACCTTTAAAATTAATAACTTCGTTAATATTGTTAAATTCTTTAAATTTAACAATTAAGTTTTTAGCTTGACTCCGAACCTTTTCAATTTCTAAGTTAATTTGTTCTTTATTATAAATAATATAGACTAAATCACCTTTATTAAATCTTTCAAAGTCACTCAAATTTCTAACTTTAACTTCGCCCTTAATGCCATGAGTTGTTGTAATTAAACCGATCTCATACATAATTAATATGAATCAATATCAATTTGAACGCGTTTGCCTTCTTTAGCGGCACCTGCATAAACAATTGTCCTAATTGCGCTTGCAATTCTTCCGCCTCTTCCAATAACACGTCCTAAATCATCACTATGTACAATAACTTGTATTGTGACATTTTTGTCATCTTCATCTAAGATTTTAACAACAACATCATCAGGGTTCATTACCAATGGCTTAATTATGTTTTTAATTAACATTTCAAAATTTACTGCCATTTTCTTTACCCCCCCCTTTATTATTTGTCTAATACTTTGTATTTTTTAAATAAGCTCTTTACTGTATCAGTTGGTTTTGCACCATTTGATAACCACTTTTCAATTTTTTCTGCATCAACATTAACACTCTCTGTTAATGGATCATATGTACCGATAATTTCTAAGAAACGACCATCTCTTGGTGATCTTGATTCACTAGCTACTACACGGTAAAATGGTTTTTTCTTTGCACCATAACGTTGCAATCTAATTCTTACTGCCATTTATATTCACTCTCTTTCTTCTAATTTACTTCTTATATTATACATATATAAATAAAGATGTCAAGCCTTTTTGCTTAACAGTTAATAAAACATTAAAAATAAGGCTTTAATTTCTCCATTTAATTATTACACAAGTTTTAATTCGACCTTTTTCAAATTTATAGCAAAATAGGCCAGACTTCATTATTGAAATCTGGCCCAATTTTTATTTGCTATCTCTATTTAAAGTAAAGTTTACCTCTTCATCAAACATACTTGATTGTTCTAATTTTAGAAATCCTTTAATATTTTTTAATTGATTAAAATAATTCTTTTCTTGCCTTAGTTCTCCATAAAATATTGTATAATTTAATTTTTCTGATGTATATGCTATATTAACTGGCATTTTCTGTAATCTCCTTAAGACTCCTTTGCCTTTGTAATAAACTATATATGACATTCTAGCAATTTCCACAAGCAGGACCTCCTTTTTTCTTTTCAATAAATCCTAGTTCGTTTTGAGTTGGAATATGTTCTGATATTTTATTTGTAATAGTTTTAATGAAGTTATTAATATTTTTTTGTAATTTAGCTTCTAACTCTCTTTGTAAAACAATATCTTTATTTTGATAATAATCATTTCTTATCTTTTGATAATTAGAAGCTACTTCTTTAAAATCAGGGTGGAATTTTCCAATTTTCATTACTTCATCAAATTTATTTTTTAAATCAACTAATTCTTTTGTTTTGTCTTTATATTTCGTTTGAACAAGCTCAGTTATTTCATAATAATCTTTATAAAGTTTAGTTTGTTTAAATTCATCAATATAATCATCAATTAAAAAATTTAGTTCAATCATGTAACTCCTCCTTCTCAAACATTTTATACTCACCAGGTTTTAAATTGCCAAGTTTTAAGTTTCCTATTTGAATTCTTTTTAAATTTACAACTTTTGTATTTAGTGCAAAAAACATTCTTTTCACTTGATGAAATTTTCCTTCATCAATCGTAATTAAATACTTTTTTTCATCAACTCTTTTAATATCTATCGCTTTTGCTAAGTATTCTTCATTTTTACCATCTTTTATTATAACTCCATCTAATAATAAATTATAATTTATGACATCATCTTCAGTAATTACCTCATAAACTTTATTTATTTTATTATTTGGGCTAGTAACAAAATGAGCAAATTTTCCGCTAGTAGTAAGTATTAATAATCCCTCACTATCTAAGTCTAATCTTCCAGCTATCTTTAAATCTGATCTTTTATAATTATCTTCAATTAAATCTAAGACTACTTTATGTAAATTATCTTTATTTGCAGATAAATAACCAATTGGCTTATATATCATAATATTAATAATATCATAATAATAAACCAATTCATCATTAAAATGTATTATATCTTTATTTGGATCTATCTTTATATGACTATTAGTAATAACATTACCATTAATTTTAACTAAGCCGTTTTTAATAGCTTTTGTCATTTCACTTCTAGAGCCATATTTTAAATTTGATAAAAACCTATCAATTCGCATAAATTAATTCCTTTGTGTTATAATATTTTAGAGGTGGAAATATGATTTTAATGGATGATATTATTAGAGAAGGACACCCAACTTTAAATAAACGGGCACAAGAAGTTAGTTTGCCTCTTTCTAATAACGATAAAAAACTTTTAAAAGAGATGCTGGAGTTTGTAAAAAACTCCCAAGACAGTGAAATAGCTGAACAATATGATTTAAGACCCGCAGTTGGAATTGCCGCTCCCCAACTAAACATTCCAAAGCGAATGTTTGTTGTTCACTTTTATGGCTTTGATAATACATTATATGAATACTTACTTATTAATCCAACTTTAGAAGTATTAGATGACTTTGATATTTATTTGCCTGGTGGTGAGGGGTGTTTAAGCGTTGATAGACCGACTGATGGTTTAATTACACCTAGACATAACAAAGTATTATTAAAAGCGCATAGATTTGATCCTTATGCAAATATTGTTGTTCCAATTGAGCTTGAACTAAGTGGTTATGAAGGAATAGTCTTCCAACATGAATTCGACCACTTAGAAGGTGTTTTATTTACAGAAAAGATGTTTGAAGAACTTCCAAATGCTAAACCAGCATTTGAAATAAAATCTAACGATTAAAAACTATATTTATAACATTAATTTGATTATGATAAATATCATAAATCGTTGGAAGTTTTTCTTTTTCATTAGGAAATACTCTTAAGGCATAACCTTCTAAGTATTTATCAAATAATGATTTTTTATTAAAAAGTTTCTTATAAAAAGGAACTTTTTTTATTTCATCATTATTGAAAAGTTCAACAAACCTTTCATCAATAATAATATCACCTTTATATTTATCTCTTTTCATTCGTTTAAATAAATCAATAATATTAACTCGTCCGTAACCTAAGAGTTCTGGATTATTAATTGAATCGATATCGCTTGCTATAAAGACATTAAAATAGTCTTTTAATACTCTATATCCAGCTAGTGGTGAGTCACTATTTAATATCGCATCAGCTGGACTAAAGATAACTGATAAGTTTTTTAAGTTGTTATACTTTTTTATAATGTAGGTGATGTTACTTGTTGTTGTGTTTTCATGTTTAATAAGTAATGTCTTATTACTTCTTTTAGCTATTTCAATAATATTATCAAGTGATTCTTTCATAAGTTCAAACTCACTTAATATATCTTTAATAATTGGTAGTCTAAAAATAATGTTATTTACTTTTAAAAGATTTGCGGCATTAACTGCTTTTTCATATTCACTTATTACAAACTCAGTTGTTTCGTTGTTATAAAAATCAAAACTATCAATTAAAGGATCAATTGCAAAAATTGCCTTCTTCGCCTTTTTTAAAAGTTGATTTATTTCCTTTAAATCTTTGCCACTAATACCACTTACTTTAGTATCTTCATTAATATATCTTATTATTAATTCATCAACATTTAATTCTGTTGCTGTTTCAATTTGTTGATCTAATGATTTGCCAGCAAATTCTAAATGGCCAATTACTTTCATCTTAAACTCCATTCATACATTAAAATTGAACCTGCAACTGAAACATTTAGGCTTTCAACTGTTTCAGTTTTAATAGTAACTAGTGCATCTGATAACTCTTTTACTTTATCTGATACACCGCTCCCTTCATTACCTAAAACAATCGCTAATTTATCTACATAACCTATTTCATTTTCTTCATTAATATCAGCAACAATTACACTATAACCGTTTTTCCTTAACTCTTCAATTTTATTATATATATTAGTTCTTTCAACACTTATATGAAAGATTGAGCCTTGTGATGCTCTAATACATCTTTCATTATATATATCGGCTGTTTTATTAGATATATATACTTTTTTAAAACCGAATGCTGCCGCACTTCGAAGAAGTGCTCCAACATTAGTTGGGTCTTGAACATCTTCTAAAATTAGAACTTTATTACTATTAATTTTTTTATCTATCTTCTTAACTATGGCCAGTCTATCAAAAGCTGTTTTCGTAAAATTTAAATCTTTCATTAAACTCTCTGATATAAGTAATCCTTTTTTCTCATGGTTTGTAGTATATAATTTTACAATCTCTCCATGTTTTTCAGCTTCTTCAATTAAATGCTCACCAAAAATTAGAAATTCGTTATATTCATCACGATATTTCTTTGTTTGTAGTTTCTTTAAGTATTTAATTTGCGGATTATCTTTTGACTCAATCATTATTATTCACCAAACTTTCAAAACTTTCTAAAAAAGTAAAGCCATGCATACTTAAATCTATTTTGTCATCATGTTTAATTACTAATGTTTTTATATTTTCTATCGCTTCATTAATTAAAGTATCAAAATCATGTTTAGACTCTTCAACTTCACACTTTTCTATTGTTGGACTAATTACTGGTCTTTTAGGAACATAAATCGAACAACAATCACTAAACGGTTTTATTGAGATATTAAATGTATCTATAACTTTTGCAATATCAATAATATCACTCTTATCATATGTCGCAACCGGTCTTATAATAGGAATGTTAGTAACATTTTCAACAACCTTTAAACTAGCAAGTGTTTGTGATGCTACTTGACCAAGAGATTCACCGTTTACTAATATATCAATTTTATTTTTATTAGCATATTTTTCTGCAATCCTGTACATCATTCTTCGCATAATTGTAATAACATATGAATCATCAACATAGTTTAAGAGCGCTTCATGAACCTTTAAAAAAGGCACAACATGAAGTTTTATTTTGTTATGTGGTAAATAAAGTGCTAGTTTTGTAGATAAATCTATTACTTTATTAATTGATTCAAGTGGTGTAAGTGGTGTTGATTCAAAATGAATCATCTCCAGGTCCACTCCTTGTTTAATCGCTAAATACCCAGCTACAGGACTATCTATACCACCACTTAACATTAAGAGTCCTTTTCCAGCTACTTTAGCTGGAAAACCACCTAAAGCTTTCTTAGAGTCTAAATAAATATAAACCGAGTCGAACCTAATATTAATATGAAGAATAACTTCAGGTTTTTTAACATCAACTTTTAAAGTTTTGTTACTTCCTTTTAATATTAGTGGTGCTACTTCTTGGGTGAACTCAATACTTGTGTATTTAAATTGTTTATCACTTCTTTTAGTTTCTATTTTAAAAGTGTATTCTTTATTATCTTCTAAGTTATTATTTAATAAGTTAATTGCTGTTTCCACAATAGAATTAATATCTTTATTAGTTTCATGAATAATACTATATGAATGAATACCTGGGATTTGTAATATTCTTTTTTCTACTTCTAATAAATCATCCTTACTAAATTCTAATATTACTTGATCATGTTTATTATTAATATTTACTCTCATATCAGCAAATTTTATTTTTATATGGCTTACTAACTTGTTGACAAACATTTTTTTGTTTTTACCTTTCAACATTAAATCGCCGAATCTAATTAATATTTTCATACTTTATACCTCAATTCCTTATCTATATTTTACCATACTTAGATAAATTTATCATTTTGTTAAAAGCAGTTTTGTTTTATTACAAAACAAAACCACCATAGCTGGTGGTTGTTAATTAAACATATTAATCTTTTAAGACACCTAATGGAAGTACTAAAATTCCATCTTCTCTTTTATAGGCGTATTCTGTTGCTGAAACAATCGCAAGAAATGATGGTTTACCCATTTTTTGTTCATCAACTTTATTTGCAAACTTAATTAAATTTTGAGCAGCTTTATCAAACTCATTACTCCCCATTTTAACTTCTATCGCGCCCCAACTACCATCGTTTAACTGAATGATTAAATCAACTTCTAAATTCGAACTATCTTTATATCTAAAAACTTCGCCACCAATAGCCTCAGCATAAACTCTAAAATCTCTTAAAACTAATGATTCAAAAAATAAACCTAAAGTACTAAAATCATTTAATAGTCTTTTTGATGTTAGTTTAAGTGCTGCTGCACCAATTGATGGGTCAACAAAAAATCTAGCCGGAGTACTTCTAATGGTTGTTTTTGATCTAAGATTTGGATTCCATGACTTTAAGTCTTCAATAATATAAATTTTATTTAATACATCTAAATAATCAACTAAAGTATTTACTGAAACACTTTCATCTAAACTTTTAAGATCCTTAATGATTGCTGTATTAGAAGTTTTACTTGCTGTAAATCTAGCAAGTGATTCAATTATTTTAAGCATTCTTAATTCATTATATTTTTTATTTGATACTTTATTAACATCTTCTTTAATAACAGCATCTAAATATGCATTATTTCTAATAATCGCTTGTGTTTCAGTATCATTAATACCTTCTGGCCACCCACCTTTAATAATCCGATGTGCATAATCTTTAACATCAAGGTTACTTTTTAAATAGTTTACTTCAATATTATTAAATAACTCTTTTAAAGAGATTTCTCCACTTGATGCACCAACTTCATATAAACTCATTGGTCTAATAATCATTCTTCCAATTCTTCCTGCACCTGAATGCATATTTATATCAAAATTAGCAGCTGATGAACCCGTTAGTATATAAAGACCGCGTCCTTCTTCTTGATCAACTTGATGACGCGTTAAATCCCAAACTTCTGGAATTAATTGCCACTCATCAAACAATTTAGGTTTTTCTCCTGAAAAGAATATATGAGCACTTAAATTTAACATTGTCCTATATTCATCAATATTTAACAGAGTTAATGTAATTGAACTATTTGAATATTTTTTTGCTAAAGTTGTTTTACCACTATACTTTGGGCCCATAATTAGCACAGCTTTAAATGTATCTAAATATAGTTCTAATAACGACTAATTAATTCTATTAATATATTTCACAAAACCACCTCTTTATCCCATTTTACAACTTTTTGATAGTTTTGTAGAATTTATAAAAAGAAAAAGCCTAACTCAATTGAGTTAAGCCTAATTTTCTTTAATCCCAAGTTGCATAATCGTCATATAATCCCCACTTTTGGTCTCTTGTTTCACTCACAATTACAACCGCAAGTTCTCTAATAATCGGGTTTTGACTTGGGCTTGTTACATGATAATATACTCCTGAAAATCCTTCTTGAGTCATATTAGGTAATCTATAATCACTTGTAAACCAATCTTCTCCATCACCCATTCCTCTTGGAATCATATACATTTGATAATGATATCTTTCGTTTAATGTTAATTTATCTGATGAAACACCAGTACCTGTTTTATATTTAGGAGTTACAACCGTAAAGTTATAAGCCCCGCTCATATTTCTACCAAAACGATAAGTAATATTAGAAATAGGATTTAAGTAATAGTAAAGTGATGCTTGGTTATTAAACCCAATAATATCATCATAGGTAATATTAGGAAAATCGTTTGCTGTTGGGCCAGTAGTTTCAAAATCACCATCTAATTCTAAGTTTTTAAGTGATATTAAAACTACTTCATTTTTAATTGGCGAACTTTGATCATCGGCTAAAACTAAGCTCCCTGCTTCAACAACTTCACCTAATTCATTATATACATTCGGATATTGATAATATATTTTAAGTCTTAAAGTTAAGTTATATCTAATATCTCTTAACGTAATATAATAATCTACTATTTGATTTCCATCTTCAGAAGTTACTCGATATCTAATAACTTCTGGAATTTCTTCATCAATTCCCATTCCAATAAAGTCAGCTACTAAATCTTCAGTCCACGTACTTGTTTCTTTATCAAATCTTTGAATTGTAGCACCTGCAGGTAAGTAAAATCTTGGTTCATAACTTTCTAAAATAATATCTGATACTCTACCATCAATTCTAAAACTTAAGTAATTACCATCATCAGCACCAGCATAGTCAATTCCTCCAAAATAAACTCTTGAATCTGGAATTCCTGCACCTGTTAATGCTTCCCCATTTTCATCTGCTGGTCGGATGGTTGGATATTCAAAAACAACTTCATCATCTTCACTTCTAGTAAACTTAATATCGTTTAAATATGCACTAACACCTTCTAATTTTTCTATCTTTATGGTTCTTAAAATATATGAATATCCTTCTCTATTAATAGTTAAATTTAAATCATGAATACCTTTATCTAACTTATCAGTTATTTTAATTGTAAAGTAATCATCTTCTTCTTTTATTATATAAACAATCGCTCCTGCTTGCAGTGCTTCAACATCATTGTTATATAAAACAAGTGGTGTAGATTCAAGCGTTGCACTAATTTGATTATTTAAATCTAATTCTAAGAAATTATAATCAATATTTAGTGTAGCTAAAATTGTTTCTCTTGCGATAGGGATTGCTGCATCATCATCATAAGTATTTGATACTAAATTATCATCTAAGTAAATTAATCTTTCATTTACATCTCTTTCAATTATATGGTGAATTACATTTGAATATGAAGATTCATTTTCCGATT
>Ga0209075_1002174_pt1 | contig 17549 bp, 11 predicted proteins | sample Stecom2011_FD_187523 | JGI IMG/M metagenome (GOLD analysis project Ga0209075, IMG submission 187523) | Agricultural soil microbial communities from Utah to study Nitrogen management - Steer compost 2011 (SPAdes) (version 2) | ecosystem: Environmental > Terrestrial > Soil > Agricultural land...
TCAAATAATAAAGTTCTCAGGTTTCTTTGCTTCAATATCTTTAAAGTATGCTTTTATCTTAATAATATCCTCATTGTAGTTTCCTGTAGGATGAAACACATCCAATACCCTTGCCTCTTTCTTCCCATAATCTAAACCAATTAACAAAATTGGGACATTAGCATTCATGGCAATAAAATAGAATCCCTTCTTCCACTCTTTCATCGGTTTGCGCGTACCTTCGGGTGTAATGCCCAGATGCATCCATTCACGCTTCTTAAACTCCTCAGCCAGTTTGTTTGTAAGAGATTCTTTTTTATCCCTCTTAACAGGTATCCCTCCCATACTGCTAAAGATAATATTAAAAGGAAAAAAGAACCATTCGGCCTTTATAAGAAAATTAGCCTGCCTTCCCAAAGAGTTGTAAGCCAGTTTACCCACAATAAAATCCCAGTTGCTGGTGTGAGGTGCCACTGCAAGAACGCATTTAGGAATTTCAGGAAACGGATCAATAACTTTCCATCCCATTATTTTGGTTAAGATGAACTTGCTAAGATTGGCCATATGTTAAAGTTCTTTTTAAGTGTTTTCTAAATAAATTAAAGTTATCTGTTTTCCTGGAGTTTCTCTAATTCTAACGTCATACGCTCCCATTTGTTCATAACCTTATCCAGCTTAGCTTTAACTTCCACATACTTTTGCAAATAATCCATATCAGATGCACCTTCGGGTGTTGCTAAATAAGTCTCCATTACTGAGATCTCATTTTCGTGCGATTCAATCTTTTTCTCAATATCCTCAATCTGTCTCTCTACTTTGCGTATTTTGCTGTTCAACTCTTTCTGTTGCTGATACGATAACTTATTAACGGGCTGGTCGGTAGTTGTTTCTGATGAAACACTAGCATTAACCTTAGTCTGTGCTGCTTTAGACTGTGCCGCAGCTTTAGATGCCGAGTTCGTAATCTCCAACTGTTGTAAACTATCGAGCTTCTTTTTAGAAAGATAATCATAAATACCCCCTATATGCTCTAGCACTTTACCCCCACCAAACTCATAAACCTTATTAACCAGGCCATCAAGAAAGTCCCTGTCGTGCGAAACAATAATTGCAGTGCCATCAAACTCCAAAATAGCTTTTTTAAGAACATCCTTCGATGCCAGGTCGAGGTGATTTGTAGGCTCATCCAATATCAAAAGGTTCACGGGTTCAAGAAGAAGACGAATCATAGCCAAACGACTACGCTCACCACCCGAAAGTACCTTCACCTTTTTGTCTGATGCCTCACCTCCAAACATAAAAGCTCCCAGAATATCCCTAACTTTTGTTCTTATATCACCAACCGCTACATCATCAATAGTCTCAAATACCGAAAGATTATCATCAAGCATCTGAGCCTGATTTTGTGCAAAATATCCAATGCTTACATTATGTCCAAGCTCTAACTTGCCACCATAATCAATCTCGCTCATAATACATTTTACTAATGTCGATTTTCCTTCGCCATTCTTACCAACAAAAGCAATCTTCTCACCTCTTTCAATAGTCAGGTTCACATCTTTAATAACCGTGTGGTCGCCATAGCTTTTAGAGAGATCTTCCATAACCACCGGGTAAGACCCCGAACGTGGAGCAGGTGGAAACTTTAAATTGAGTCTCGAGCTGTCAATCTCATCCACTTCAATCCTCTCAATCTTTTCAAGCTGCTTTATACGCGATTGCACCTGATTAGATTTAGTTGGTTTATATCTAAATCGTTCAATAAAATCTTCAGTATCTTTTATCTGTTTTTGTTGATTTTCAAATGCTCTTATTTGCTGTTCTCTGCGTTCTTTTCTAAGATCAACATATTTCGAATAATTAACCTTATAATCATGTATATCGCCAAGTAAAACTTCAATTGTTCTGTTTGTCACTGCATCCAAAAAAGCACGGTCGTGAGATACCAACATAACAGCATTAGCCTCATTCAAAAGAAAGTTCTCAAGCCATTGTATAGATTCAATATCAAGGTGGTTTGTAGGCTCATCAAGCAGGAGTACTTCGGGCGACTGCAACAGTATCTTTGCCAACTCAATTCTCATTCTCCATCCACCGCTAAACTCTCTGGTTGGCCTCGTAAAATCGTTTCTCGAAAACCCCAGTCCCATAAGAGTTTTCTCAACCTTTGCTTCAAAATTATGTATATCAGAAATCTGCAGAAGCTCCTGAAGGTCGGTTGCCTTCTCAATTATTTTGTGATATGCATCAGACTCATAATCTGTTCGTTCTGCCATTTCATTATGAAGTTGGTTCAATTCCTTTTCCATCTTCTGCAGATGCTCAAAAGCAAGCGATGCCTCTTCCATTACTGTGCGGCTATCATCTAGTTTCATCTGTTGAGGCAGATAGCCAATTGTGATATCCTTAGGTGTCGAAACATTACCACTTGTAGCCTGCTGTATACCTGCCATAATCTTCAGCAAGGTAGATTTGCCCGCCCCATTTTTGCCCGTAAGTGCAACTCTTTCATTCTTGTTAAGAACAAAAGATATTTTGTCTAATAGTGTGAAACCACCAAATTCAACCGTGATATTTTCAATAGAGAGCATTTGAATTAATTTTGTGCAAAGAAAATGTATTTTAAGTGACAAAAAAAATCACACTTGATAAATTGAAGATTTTTTACTAAATTTGCATCCTCGCACTACATGTTGAAGTTCATATTGTCGAATACCAACCGACTAACCACCATCCTATTATATATAGCAACCTGTAACGACGATTATAAACTAAAGAAAAAACAATTTAAAATTTAAAAATGGCCAAATCAAATTCATTTAATAAAAGAGAAATAGAAAAAAACAAGATTCAGAAAAGAAAAGAAAAGCAATTAAAAAAAGAAGCCCGAAAGCTAGAACCAACGGATAGTTTTGAAGATATGATTGCATATGTTGATGCCAACGGTGTAATTACGGACGAACGTCCCGAACCTTCCAAAAACGAAGAAATCGAATTAGAAGATATCGAAATTTCAATACCACCCAAAGAAGTTGTAGAAAAAGTTGGTGACCCCACAGGTAGGGTAGACTTTTACGATGAAAGCCGAGGCTTTGGATTTATAAAAGAGGCCGATAGTCCACGAAAGTTCTTTTTCCATAAAAGCAATGCCGAGCATGGAATTGGAGAGGACGACCTGGTAACTTACAGATTAGAAAACGGACTAAAAGGCATAAATGCCGTAGACGTTAAGCTTGTTAAATAAGCTCCTCCTTAAGATTGTCAACTAAAACAGTTTTCTGTTCACCCGAATTCATATTCTTAAGAGTAACAGAACTGTTTTTTATTTCATTTTCCCCTATAAGTGCAACATAGGGAATTTTATTATTATCAGCATATGATAATTGTTTCTTCATTTTAGCCGATTCAGGATACAGCTCACAGCGTATACCCAATTTTCTCATTTTCGTAATCAAGGGTAGAATAAAGTCCGACTCCTTCTCACCGAAGTTTACGAACAAAAGATCTGTTGAGTGAGAGAAGTTATCCGGAAAAAGATTAAGGTCGGTCAATACATCATATATACGATCTGCACCAAAAGAGATACCCACTCCCGAAACACCTTTCAAACCAAATATGCCGGTAAGGTTATCATACCTTCCACCACCTGTAATACTGCCCATTTGAGCATCAAGCGCCTTCACTTCAATTATGGCACCAGTGTAATAGTTAAGCCCTCTCGCCAGTGTTAAATCAAGCACCAGCTCATTTTTCAATTCAAGAGCGGCACATTTCTCAAAAATATACTCAATCTCTTCAACACCTTTCAATCCTGTCTCAGATGCCCCAAAAAGAGTTTTTAGTTCACCAAGCTTATCACTGGTAGTTCCGCTAAGCTGAAGTATAGGCTGAAGAGTTTTTATAGCCTCATCGGTAATCCCCAACTGACTTAGTTCTTCGTTAACCTTCTCCAGTCCAATCTTATCTAGTTTATCAATAGCTGTAGTAATAACCGTAATATTATCGGCCTCACCAATTATTTCGGCAATCCCCGACAGTATTTTTCTGTTATTAATTCTTACAGATACATTAATACCAAAACGAGTAAAAACCTCATCAATAATCTGAATCAGCTCTACCTCGTTTAATAACGAGTCAGAACCAACAATATCGGCATCACACTGAAAGAATTCGCGATAACGCCCCTTTTGAGGGCGATCGGCTCTCCACACTTGCTGAATCTGATACCTTTTGAATGGAAATGTGATTTCATTTCTGTGCATCACAACATACCTTGCAAAAGGCACTGTAAGATCATACCTCAAGCCTTTCTCAGAGATCTTATTTGCAGTCTTAACAGAGTTCCCCTCATCAACATCATCGGGGCTCATGCTGCGTAAGAAATCGCCCGAATTCAATATTTTAAAAAGGAGCTTATCACCTTCTTCACCATATTTACCCATCAGAGTGTTTAGGTTCTCCATTGCAGGAGTTTCAATCTGACGAAAGCCATATAATTTATAAACCTCTTTAATTGTATCAAATATATAATTACGTTTCGCCATCTCTTCAGGCGAAAAGTCACGTGTACCTTTTGGAATTGAAGGTTTCTGCATCTTTACTCTTTACTTTATTTTCTTATTCAACTAAACCACAAAGATAGCGATTTATTTATCTGCCACCGAATGTAAACTCAACAGGAATGGGTGCAGGAACCTTAATTAATGTTTTTCCAACAGTTAGCTTTGGCCACAAATTCACCGAAACAGTTGTCTCGTTAGGTGTGATACCCAAAAACGCACTCATCTCTTTAGTTACCCTCTCTTGCGAGTATCGGTTCATCAGACTTTTAAGGTCGAAGCTCACCGGTATCGGAACAACCTTAGTCTCTCCCGGCTCAATGCGTATAGGTTGATCCATCTTACCCTCAACAAGCTCCATATCATTAAGCAATAACTGATAATCAAGAGCATCCAAAAATGCAGCTGCGGTGTTAGGGTTAGTAACATCCATATTTAATGTCATGCTAAAAGGGATATTCTGCATATTAGACCCACCAGCCAAAACAGTAGCAATAGATGCAAGATTCGATAGAGAAATGCTCGATGCATTGCCAAGGTTCATACCTGCCAGCTGTATATCGCCCAATGAACTATATTTATATATACTCTGCGAAAGTCTGTATGCGCCACCAATATTATTCATTACATCGCATCCCGATGCGAAGGTTAAAGAAAATATAGCTATTACAGAAACAATTATTTTCGATATTTTTTTCATTATAGATTAGTTTATTTAATAATTACCATTGTAGCACCATACCCATACTCCTGAAAAGAAGCATCTTGAGACTGGCAGCCTGGATATTTTTTTCTCAACTCTTTAATCAAGCTTGTTTTTAAAATTCCATCGCCCTTACCATGTATAAATACAATTTTGCGATTTTTGAATTTCAAATTACTTGTCATTACCTCATGAAATTTATTAATCTGATATTCCAGAATAGCAGCATTATCCATTCCGGCAGTTGTGTCAAGCAGCTGATTTATGTGCAGGTCAACCTCAATGATCGGATTCCTTTCTTTCCTCTCAATACGCTGTCTGGCAGGCCTTTTTGTTTCGGTCAGTTTTTCTTTAAAAGCACGCTCCAGATCACCTGCCGATACCAGAATTTCTCTTTCAGGAATATCGTCACGCATGATGTAATATACAATTGCATCATCATCAAAATAGTCGTTCTCTTTAAAGCTATGTAGTTTGTAAAACTTCACTGTGTCTATACGAAGCTCAACTGAACATGGATTTTTAAACTTATAACTCTTCTCTTTCTTAAAAGCAATAAACTGCACCGCAACCTTTTCTATTTCGTTAAGTGCAGATTTATCAAACTCCTCAAGAAATATTTTTGTATTCGGTTCAACAATACCTGAGTAGCGCGACTTCCATATATTGTTTTCTCTGCTCATGTAGTTAAAAGACAGATAGTAATTACTGTCATTTACAAAATATGCTTCATAAGTGGAGGTAGACAAACTCTTAATGTCCATCGGCAGAAAAGCTATACATGCAGTAATATTCTCACCTTCAACGGTCTCTTCAGGCTCATAATATTTGTCAGCTTTAGCCTCCGGTTGCGAAACACTCTCTTTAGCGTCAGTCTTAACAGTTCTGTTTAATTCGCTTCCCGACTTGGTTTCATAATCTTCCGAAGACTTACCCATCTTTTCATCAGATGCCGATTCAACCACAACACATTCTGTAATAAGCACCGGTACATCAAAACCATGCTCATCTTCAACTATTACAATCTGTTTATTTTGGAAACCTTTCACAGTTCCTCCTCCCACGGTATTAAGGAATCTTACTTTGTCTCCTGTCAATAATTTTTTCATTGTGTAGTTTAATCAATTATTCACCTTCTGTTTTATCAATTTATTAAAGCCTCGGGTGAAAATATTTTTGTTGTCTCTTGCAAAGTTGAGTAATTTTGCGGAATAAATGAATTAAAAAATGAAAAAAGATAGTGTCCATAAGATAAGAATTACTGATTTCAATTATCAGCTACCAGATGAAAAGATAGCTAAATACCCATTATCCCGAAGAGATCAGTCCAAATTACTTACATATGAAGGTTCAGAAAGTGGCTCCCCTGTTATCACAACGCAAACTTTTACCAATCTTCCAAACTATCTCCCTAGCGATACACTTCTTCTTGTAAACAATACAAGAGTTATACATGCCCGACTTCTATTCAAAAAAGAGAGCGGTGCAAATATCGAGATTTTCTGTCTCTCTCCGTTCGATCCTTCAGACTATACAGCAAATTTTGCTCAAACCAAAAGTTGTTCATGGGTTTGTATGATTGGAAACTTGCGTAGATGGAAAAGCGGACCACTTAGCATGGTAATTGATATTAATGGAGATGCAGTAACACTGCAAGCAGAAAGAATAACCGCTCCCGATGGCAAAGAGGGGCCATCTACCGATTCGATAGTTAAATTTACATGGGACAACACCGGCTATACATTCCCCGATCTGATAGAGGTTGCCGGCAAACTGCCCATTCCTCCATATTTAAACCGACAAGCAGAAGACTCAGACGACGAAACTTATCAAACTGTCTACTCTCACGTCGAGGGCTCTGTTGCCGCACCAACAGCCGGGCTGCATTTCACACCCGAGATATTAAAAGCAATCGAAGAGAAGGGCATCAAAACAGCCCAAGTAACATTGCATGTTGGTGCCGGAACATTCAAACCAGTAAAGTCAGAGCATATTGCAGACCACGAGATGCATAACGAGTTCTTTTCGGTTTCAAGAGAAACAATAGAAAAACTGCTTCACCATAAAGGCAAAATAGTGGTTGTGGGCACAACATCTATGCGTACTCTCGAAAGCCTCTACTACATCGGAAAGAAGCTCAACTCAAACCCTGATACAAAAGCAGATAAATTATCGGTAAATCAATGGGAGCCATACGAAGAGGCGAACCACGAAAATGATAATTCAATTGCCCCCGCAACCGCTCTAAAAGCAATTCTTGAATATCTCAAAAAAAACGGACAAGAGAGTCTGATGTCATCCACCCGGTTAATGATTGCGCCTGGCTACACATTTCATTATCCCGATGCATTGATAACAAATTTTCATCAGCCACAAAGCACATTGCTGCTACTTGTTTCGGCCTTTGCGGGTGACAACTGGAAGAGTATCTATGAATATGCTCTACAGAACAATTACAGGTTCCTAAGCTATGGCGATAGCTCAATCATATGGAAAAACATCAAATAAACATGTATTTAGGTTAAAATGAAATCCAACCCTCATTAACTACCTATTTTTTTTGTATTATTGCATACTTATATAGTTTACAACAAACAGACTGTTTCTCGCTATGGTATTTAGCTTAACTAAACAGTCAGAATATTTAAATAATTCTATTTACAACAATTGGCTAAAAAAGTCGTCCGCATATTCGCAATTATTGTAATCAGTATCATACTGCTTAATATTTTGCTCTTCCTTACCTTTAGCATTCCTCAAGTGCAAAAGAAGGCAGCCGAAATTGCTTTAAATAAATTTGGAAATATAATAGGCACAAATACCCAACTCGAAGGTCTTCGCATCCGTATGCTCAATTCGGTAGAACTTAAAGGTCTATACGTAGAAGACCAGCAACAAGACACCCTGTTATATACCCAAAGCCTGTCAGTCAGAATCAGAGCCCTCGATCTGCTAAGAGACAAGATAACAGCTCATAGAGTTGTATTAGAAGATTTTAATGCAAACATCCACCGCGAAACATCCGAAGAGCCTTTCAATTTTCAATTCATTTTAGATTCACTGGTAGTTGAGAAAGACTCTACCATTGAAGTTGATAAGAAAACTTGGAAGATTTCCGCCGAAGATGTAGTTCTTGTAAACGGCAATCTTAGCTATAATGTTTTGTCAGAGCCTCATACCCCAGGTCAGTTCAACAGCAATCATATAGAAGTTGACGATTTCAATTTCAGAGCAACAGCAAGCTTTGTTTCAATAGAAGATATGAGTGCCGAGATTAAACTATTAAGCTTCAACGAAAAAAACTCAGGCATCATACTCTCTAAGTTAGAAGTCGATGTAGTAGGAAAGGATTCACTTTTTAAGAGCCGAAGACTAAACCTTGAATTAAATCAAACCGACTTACAGCTGCGAGATGCCAGTTACCATCTGGGCACTCAGGAGTTCGCCTTAAGGCTGGTAAGCGATCAGGTAGACCCAAAAGATATTGGCATCTTCTATGCGCCTCTAAACGACTTAAGCAAGATGCTCTCATTTAACCTCGAGGCCGAAGGTAATTTACCTGAAGCCAGTCTCACCAGATTCGAGTTCGACTACGGCAACGATACAAAATTAGATATCACCGGAATGATATCCGATTATAGCAATTTCGATAATAGCAATCTAAGAGCCGATGTAAATAAACTGCAAACCACTCAGCAAGATTTAGAAACAATTATTAAAGTCTTTGCACCCCTCTACGATTCTCCACCTCAACTACTTGCAATAGGAGATATGGATCTTAAGCTTACCGCTTTTGGCAAGCTAAATCAATTCAGATATAATGGCAATATAATCACCGATCAGGGCGATGTAGCATTAAACGGCATTGGCAGAATCAGAAATAGCTTTGCAAATCTAAGTTTCGAAGGTCCGGTTGAAGTAAACAATTTTCAGGTAGCTAATATTATCGGAGAGGGTGCCGGAGTGGGAAATACAACCATGAGGTCTGATGTTAAAGTAGTTATCCCGCGTGGAGGAGAAATCTCCATCACTGCCGATGGCAATATAGAGTCTATACAGTACAAAGAATTTCTCTACAATGATATTCGCTTCGATGGTCAGTATCAGGGCACAAACGTAGCTGCCAATATTAATATGAACTCCCCAACTAATAAATTCAATCTGTTTGGTGATATCACTTTTGGCAATCAGCTGGGCTTTATCGTCAAGGGCGATGTAGAGCAACTAGATCTTAGACCTTTTCTTATGATGGATAATTGGAGTGCCCCAATATTAACAACAAGTATAGAAGCCGATATGTCGGGTAAAACAATAGACGATATTACCGGAACACTTGTAATTGATAATACCTCAATTGTCGATAGTAATTTTATTTATAATCCCGGACCAATATACCTGCAAGCACTTGCCGATGAGGGAGAGGGCAAGAAAATTCAGATGATGTCAAGCTTCATGGAGGCAGAGATCACCGGCGATTACTATTTTACAACCATTGCAAACGAGTTAAAGCAGCAATTACAACCCCATCTTCCATCACTTATACAGTTATCCGGCTCAGAATCAACCGGCAACTATGTTTCTGCCAATACCTCAGATGATGGTTCTAATTTGTATGCCAACAGCGGTAAAAACAATTTCAACTTCAACATCTCATTAAGTAATACCGAGGATTTCTCTTACACCTTTGCATTGCCTTTTTATAATGTAGAAGAGGCCACAATCAGCGGAAGTGTAGATATGGTTAATCAAGAGGGATTGGTTATAGATGGTTATATACCGCGACTAATGTTTGGTAATAACGATATCAGAGAAACTAATATCGATCTTAATAGTGGAGAGTCGGGTGTTAACTTAGATGTAAATAGTTACCTGGTTCAGAGCAACGGATATATAAACGCTATATTAAATACCGCCGTTGCAAACGATTCGGTAATAAACAGAATAGGCTTCGATGTTGAGAAGAGCAATAATAAGTCCGATGGCTCACTCCTCATTTCACTGGGTTTCAACCGCAACGTTTTAGATGAGTTGGCAACAAACATCACAGTGCACTCTACTACCATAGATTTTAATGGAAAGAATATCGATGTTAACGAAGCTTCAATAGTTTATAGTAAAGACAGGATATCTGTTGATAATTTTGGTATCAGCGAAGATCAGATGTTGTTACTGGGGATTGATGGAATAGCCTCTAAAAGCGAAGCCGATAATATTCGTATCTACTTCAACAACACAGAGCTATCTAATATTCTAACAGCATTTAATGTATCAAATATACATGGATCTATTAATGGAGAGATTTTTATTCGCCAGGCATTAGAAACCCCAATGATCAGAACAGAGGCGCTTCGTATAGAAGATATTGCTGTTCACACCGACACAATTGGCACACTGCAAATCGAAGGTAACTGGGATCAGTTGTACTCAGGATTAAGCCTAAACGCTAATCTTATGAATAACGGAGAAAGAAGATTCAATATCGAAGGATTTGTTCCAACAGGAGACGACAGTCCAAGCCCAATGGATGTAAATATAGTAATGGAAGATTTCGAGCTATATGCACTGCAGCCACTTACTGCAAATGCACTTAGTGAATTGTCGGGACGCCTAAACTCTAACATCAATATATCAGGCAAGCTGTCAGAGCCAATCACAGAAGGATGGCTCGGAATAGATGAAGGCAAAATGAAGGTAGCGTTTACCAATGTAACATACTTCCTGTCAGACACAATCGACATTGGAAGAGATAATGTTGGACTCGAAAATCTTGTCATACGCGATCAAAATGGTCATACAGCAAATCTCAGTTTAAAGCTCACACACACAAATTTCGGTCGCCTGGTATACACAGCCGGCATAACCCTCAACGACTTTATGTTGCTAAACAATAAAGATCGTACCGATATGATGGTTTATGGCGATATGAGATTGTCGGGCAAACTGAATCTTACCGGTTCTCCAAATGGAATATACGGGGATGCCGACCTAACAACACAAAGTGAGTCCGAATTAACATTTGTGCTTCCACAAACTGCCAAAGCCACAGAGTATAGCGGTGTTATATATATCAACACAGAGCAAGCCGACTCGCTTGAATTCCTTAGAAGAAGAGACGAGCCAATAGACAGAACAAGCAACCGTCCCACCACAGCCATGCCAATAGTAATGAGGGCTACACTAAACCTAACACCACTCCTCGAGGCATCTGTGGTATTAGACCCCACAACAGGTAATGCCCTTGAGGTGAGTGGCAACGGAGAGATTAATGTAAACTATAACTCAAAATCTACGCCACCGGTGCTGCTATATGGCGATTATGTAATTAATAGTGGTAAATTCCATTATAACCTACAGAGCCTCAGAACAATTGATTTTAGTATTCGCGAAGGCAGCCGCCTTACAATGGAGGGCGATCCTTTAAACACTCAGTTTAATATCACAGCCTACCTGCCTGTAAGGGCCGATTTGGCAGCATTGAGTCCCACTTTCACAACAGAGCTCGTAAACACACGTGTACCTGTAAACGCGTTACTGCAAATCAGAGGCGATTTAGAGGCAATGGATCTTCAGTACGATATCGAGTTGCCCGAAAGTTCAAACGACATACAGCAGCGTGTAAATAGCTTTATCAGCGACGAGGAGACAAAGATTCTTCAGTTTGCATATCTGGCAACTACTGGTAGCTTTATCCCTTCAGAGGGATCACCCGATCTCAATTTCGGATCCTCTGTATTCTCTAAATTCGCTGCAAACACACTATCAAGAGGATTAGATGCACTGTTTGCAAATGCGCTAAACGACAACTGGTCGGTAAGCACCAACCTCGAGTCGGTAGATGGCACATTTGATAATGTACGTATGGGGGTTGATGTTTCAACGCGACTGCTCAATAATCGTTTGCGAATCACAACAAACCTCAGTTATGGCGATAACAGTATGATGGCTACTGAGCAGGCTTTTATGGGTGAGTTTGAATTAGAATATGATTTAAACAGCTGGTTAATGCTGCGTGCCTATAACAGGGCCAACGACCGTTTTTATCGTCGCAATCCCACAACACAAGGTGTGGGGGTTGTTGTTACCCGAGAGGCTCAATCAATAAAAGATCTTTTAAGGTTTAGATTTGTAAGACCAAGAGATGAAGATGAATAGACAGATAAAAAAATATATATCCTTCCTGTTTACATTGCTGATACTAGCATCATGCAATGTCACAAAAAAAGTGCCCGACGGTGGTTATCTGCTCAATAAAACAGATATCAACTCCGATATTAAAGGCATAAGCAATTCAGAACTCAAATCGTACCTCAGGCAAAGGCCCAACTCCTCTATTCCTCTGGTGGGTAAATGGAAGCTGCATATGTATAATCTGCCCAACAACGACTCAACCTGGCTTAACAGACAGATGCTCAAATATGGCGAGCCACCTGTTTTATACAACGAGCAGCTAGCAGTTATCTCGGCCGAACAGATTCGTTTGCATCTCAATAATAAAGGATATCTGAATGCCGAAGTTGATACAGCAGTAGTCAAGAGCGATAAAAAGGCAGAGGTTACATTCGATGTTGTTGGTAATGAGCCACACAGAATACGTAATTTCAACGACACAATTAATTCGGTAGACACAACCATATATAATATACTTAGCACCACAGGCCGATTAGATATTATAAAGGAGAATGATATATTCGATCTCTCAGTGCTAGAGCAGGGTAGAGAAAATATGACCACAATGCTCAGAAACAGAGGATACTATAATTTCTCTAAAGAGAACTTCTTTTTCCTTGCCGATACCACATTGGGCCAGAATCAGGTTGATGTAACACTCTCTTTAAATAACCCCACTGAAGACACCAGACACCAGCAGTATAATATTGGTAATGTGTTGGTTATTAATGGTGTTACCTCAGAAATATTAGACGACTCTACCAGGTATAATCTCTTAGATACTATCGAATACAGAGGCATTAATATCGTACAGGAGAAGAATCCGTTCCTTTCTCCCCGAGCAGTATACTACAACACATTCTTAAGACCCGGCAGGTTATACTCCGATCGTATTGTGGAGCGAACATACTCCTCGCTAAACGGCATGGGTCCTATTAATCAAACATCTATAAACATTACACCTGTTGTCAGAAACGACTCAAGTCTACTCGATTCAAGAATAACTCTCTACCCCGGAAATGTGCACTATATGCAATTTGGTGTCGATGGCACTAACTCAGCTGGCGACCTTGGTGTGGGTAGCAACCTAACCTACGAGCACCGTAATATTTTTAATGGAGGTGAAACTTTCAGAGTGAGGCTCAATGCTGCTTATGAGTTTATACGTGCAACCGATAGTCTCGACCTGCTAGATAACAGCTATTACGAGTATGGAGCCGAGGTGTTTCTCTCAATCCCGCAGTTGTTGCTGCCCTGGGTATTAAAGCAATTAAGAGATCAGCCTTCAGCTTCAACCGAATTCTCAATTGGTACCAACTTCCAGAAGAGGCCCGAATACTTCCGTCAGTTCTTCAACTTATCAAATCGCTTTCAATGGTCGTCAATGGAGTGGAGAATGATAAATGTACTCGAACCAATGGGTATAACATATGTAAGAATGCCCTGGTCATCACAAAGATTCAAAGATCTCTACCTCAGCGAAGAGGTCAATCCTATATTAAGGTATAGCTACGACGAGCAGCTTATCGTTCGCTCATCATACAACATTACATACACCAACTATAGCCGCATATCCCGAAGAGATATGCCCAGCATCCCATTTCGTATAAAATCCGGAATAGAGGTTGCCGGCTGGCTTCCACGCATAATAACTGGTATGGGAGGTGGTAAGCAAAACGACAGAGGAGTTGAGGAGTTTTTTGGAATTACCTATTCAGAATATGTAAAAGGCGATTTTGATATAGCACCCATGTACAGAATAGACGATACTAAATCAATTGCCGCGCACTTCTCGTTGGGAGTAGCATACCCCTATGGCAATTCAGACGTATTGCCATTCGAGAAGCGATATTTTGGAGGAGGAGCCAACAGCGTAAGAGGATGGAGCACCCGCACACTTGGACCCGGTACCTACGGCAGAGACTCCACAGGTCACGATTTTGGTCATAGAGTGGGAGAGATTAAGCTCGATTTAAGCGTTGAGTACAGGCGTAAGGTTTCACGCTTAATTGAACTTGCAGGGTTTATAGATGCCGGAAATATATGGACAATAAAAGATTATGTAGAACAACCGGGAGGCCTGTTTAACCTGTCCACTTTTTATAAAGAGCTCGGAGTTGCCTATGGGGTGGGGCTTAGGTTCGACCTCAATTTCCTCCTTATCAGAGTAGATGGTGGTATGAAAGCACACAACCCCGCACTCCAGGAGGGGTCGCGCTGGACAGTGTTTAAACCAAACTTCAAAAGAGACTTCGCATTTCATTTTGCGATAGGCTATCCTTTCTAGTTATAATATAAATCTATCAAATATTATTTTTGATTCTAATTACTTACCTTTGCCCCCAGGTTATAAAATTAAATATTAAAAATGGAGATTGTTTGGTTAGTAGTATCGTTAGTTATTCTTTATTATGGTGCCGAAGGGCTGGTACTTGGGGCTTCGTCATTAGCAAAACGTTTAGGAATTAGTGCTCTTGTAATTGGATTAACAATTGTGTCAATCGGCACAAGCATGCCCGAGCTGGTTGTAAGCATCAAGGCAGCCATGATTGGTCAGAGCGCCCTCTCTGTAGGCAATGTACTAGGGTCTAATTTTTTTAATATCGGAGTCATACTAGGTATCTCGGCAATTATCTATCCCCTGATGGCAAAGCGCCAACTTTTAAAGCTAGATGTGCCTGTTATGATATTCTCGTCAGTATTATTTCTGATATATTTTTTAGACTCCAGAATATCACGCATCGAAGCAATATCATTACTCCTGATTCTGATAACATACATAACCTATCTTCTTGTTTCGTCAAAAAAAGATAAAAATGTAAAACCCGACTCAAACGACGATGATATAAAGCTCACCAAACACTGGTCGCTCGATATTATCTTTATAGTAGTGGGGTTAGTTGCCTTGATATACGGATCAGACCTGCTTGTAGTTAACGCAATAATCATTGCCGAACGCCTTGGTATGTCAGAAGCAATGATAGGATTAACCATTGTGGCAGCAGGCACAAGCATGCCCGAGCTGGCAACCTCTGTAGTGGCAGCAATTAAAAAACGCTCCGATATAGCCATTGGTAATATTGTAGGCTCTAACATCTTCAATATACTCTTAATCCTGGGCGTTGCAGGCACAATTCAGCCAATTACTACACCAGACATAAACTATATCGATGGTCTTTTTGTTGTTCTCTTAGGAGTTGTTCTGTGGTTCTTTATGAAGCATAGCTCAAGCATCAGAAGATGGCAGGGTGCTATATTTGTTTTACTCTATATAATTTATTTCTACTATAAGCTCAATATGTAATTCAGCTACATTGATACAAGAAATAAAATGATTTAATGATTAAGCTATTTTGTTTTACATCAATTCTTTTAATGACATGTTTTTTATCTGCACAAGATAAACATGATAAGACAGAGTATAAAAGTATATCATTAAATTATAAAGATGAAGTTCGCAAAACTATCATCTCTAAAGCCAAAGAATTTCCAGATAATACACAACTTTCTATCGCAATCACAAAAAACGGTAAGACAGAGTATTATGGAATTATTAAACAGAACGATTCTATAAAATTTATAGAAAATCAGAATAAAATATTCGAAATCGGTTCAATTACAAAAGTGCTTACTGCCACCCTGTTAACATCGCTGGTAGAGGAAGGGCAAATAAATTTAACCGATAATATCAATCGTTACTACCCCTTTCCCTTCAAAAACAATACAAAGCTTACTTTCCAAAGCTTAGCCAACCATAGCTCCGGACTACCCCGTTTGCCCTCTAATCTGGTTTTTTTAGATCCAGATAATCCCTACAGGCACTACAATAAAAGCTATCTCGATAAGTATTTAAAAGATCTAATAGAGATAAAAAGCGATAGCAAAAACAACTACACCTATTCAAATCTAGGATTCGCAATATTAGGATATACACTAGGGTTATCTCAAAACATAGATTTTGAACAACTGCTGCAAGAAAGGGTATTAGATAAGTATGGCATGAAGCAGTCATATACCAGAATATGCCATATTAGCAACAATCTTGTAGCAGGCTTGAACGCAAATGGAGATATAACCCCCAACTGGCAATTCAATATATTTTTTGGTGCAGGCGGGGTGTTATCTACAACAGAAGACCTGTCGAAATTTGCAAAAGCGCAATTTAATAGCCAGCACAGCGAACTAGCACTAACACAAAAACCCACCTTCACCGTCAACGAAACCCTGAAACTAGGTTTAGGCTGGCATATATTAAAAACGCAAAACGGCAAAGAGCTGCTCACACACAATGGCGGTACCGGAGGATACTCATCCTCAATGCTAGTGAATGTGGCAGATCAGACAGCCGTAATAATCCTCTCAAACGTATCAGCCTTTCACCCAAAAACAGGAAATATAGAGCAGATTAGTCTTCAGATAATGTCAATCTTATAGTTACTGCAACCTGGCAACCACCGGTCTTATAGGTTTTCCAACAATACTTAAAACACCATCTTCCGATATCTCAAGATCATTAATAAATGAAGTGCGTGGATGTATGCTACTAGCACTTGCATGTGCATGATAAATATACTTATAACTGCCATCTTTCACTTTAAACTGAGCTCCGTGTCCTGTTCCAACCAAACCATCGGCTGCAGGGTTATCTCTGCGCAAAACAGGGTTACCGCTATATTTCTCCCACGGACCCATAGGAGAATCGGAAGTAGCATACCCAACTGCATAGTCGTGGCTCTCGTAATGATTAGCAGAATACATCATATAGTAAGTATCGCCCTCCTTAAATACCGAAGGACCCTCCGCAACTTTAGCCTGCACTCTTTCCCATGGCTCAGATGCAGTAATACATCTGGTAAGAGTCTCAGTTTTTATGCTTAATAAATCGTCATTCATTTCTGCTACCCAAATAACATTACCATCAGTAAACCTTACATAATAAAGATAAGGAGTTCCATCATCATCAATAAATAACGAGGTATCAATACCTTTCTCATCAGAAACAATAGGGCTCTTCACCTCTTGCACAAAGGGCCCTGCCGGACTGGTAGCTGTGGCAACATTAATATGCTCATCGGCAGAATAGAACATATAAAATTTATTTTTCGATTCAATATAATAAACCTCCGGAGCCCAAAACCATC
>Ga0209075_1002175_pt1 | contig 17548 bp, 17 predicted proteins | sample Stecom2011_FD_187523 | JGI IMG/M metagenome (GOLD analysis project Ga0209075, IMG submission 187523) | Agricultural soil microbial communities from Utah to study Nitrogen management - Steer compost 2011 (SPAdes) (version 2) | ecosystem: Environmental > Terrestrial > Soil > Agricultural land...
GTTACAGCAGCATATGGCGGGGCAGGACGTTTTTGATATCGAGTATCGAGCCCATACCAAACAAGGCGGCATACGCTGGATACGTACCCGTGGGCGCGCCAGTTTTGACGATCAAGGCCGGCCCACGCGCATGTCCGGCACCAATATGGATATCACCTACATCAAGCGCGCTGAGCAGCGGGTGGTGCAGGCAAAAGAGGCGGCCGAAAAAGCCAGTCGAGTTAAAAGCGAATTTTTATCCAGCGTTAGCCATGAGTTGCGCACACCGCTTAACGCCATTTTGGGCTATGCCCAACTGTTTCAGTACGACGGTAATTTGCAAGCGGTGCAAAAAGAGAACCTACAAGAGATACGCCTGGCCGGTGAACACCTGTTGCGCCTGATTAATGATGTTCTCGATTTGGCGAAAATTGAATCGGGCAATCTGCAAACCCGATTGCAATCGGTATTGGCGGCGCGGGTATTAAGCGATTGTTTTACCTTGCTGCAGCCGCAGGCCGATACGCGCGGGGTTGTTTTGCAGGTGGATTATCAGGGTTTGGCTCAAGCGTGCGTTGTGGCCGACCCGGTTCATCTTAAGCAGGCGCTGCTTAATTTGTTGAGCAATGCCATTAAATACAATCGGGTTGGCGGTGAGGTGGCGGTAACCTTCAGCCTGTTAGAGGATCAGTTCTTGCGCATCAGCGTGCAGGACACAGGGGTAGGTATTGCCACCGGCCGGCACGCCGAAGTGTTTCAGCCCTTTAACCGCTTACACGCCGAGATGAGTAACATCGAGGGCTCGGGTGTCGGTTTGATGATCACCAAACGCTTACTCGAAACCATGCACGGTCGCATTGGCTTTAGCAGCGACACAGATGCCGGGGCCTGTTTCTGGCTGGATTTACCCTATTGCTCGCAGGCTCAAACCGAGTTGCCGCAAGCCGCCCCTGCGGTTTCTTTAGAGCCGCCCGAGCTGCTGGCGTTTCAGCGCCAGTGCAAAGTGCTTTATATTGAGGATAACCACACCAACATCCGTCTGCTGCAACATTTTTTTAATCGCTACAAGCATTGCTCGCTGGAGGTTGCCGAAGAGCCTTTTTTAGGCATCTATCGTGCCCGCAGCAGTCGGCCCGATATCATTTTGCTGGATATTAACCTGCCGGGCTTGGATGGCTACGAGGTGTTAAATGTGCTGCAGCAAGATCCCGCCACCGCCTCGATACCAGTGGTGGGTTTGTCGGCTAATGTGATGTCGAGCGATGTTAAAAAAGCGCGCGCGGCAGGGTTTTACGAATATTTAACCAAGCCGCTGCAAATTAATCAGTTGGTGCAGGTGTTAAATCAACTGTTTTCAGAGCCGCGAACTGAGCCGCTGCAGCCTTAAACCAAGGTGGGCTTAAGGCAAAGTGGACTTAAAATAAAGTGGGCAGGCGAGTAAGCTCGCCCGCCAAGAAGGTTAAAACCGTGCTGCTTAGCGGATATGCTCCATGTGCTTTTTGACGATTTGCAAAATCGGTTTAAAAACCTTGGGGCCACCACAGACAATATTGCCGCTCTCTAAGTAATCGTGTCCGCCATGAAAATCACTGATCAGGCCACCGGCTTCTTTTACCAATAAGATTCCCGCTGCAATATCCCAACTGTTTAAGTTCATCTCCCAAAAAGCGTCAAAGCGGCCGGCGGCGACATAAGCCAAATCCAGCGCTGCAGAGCCTGGGCGGCGAATGCCGGCGGTTTGTCCGGCGATTTCTTGCAGCGCGGCTAAGTAGGGGGTGATGTTTTCTAGGGCGTAACCGCTAAAGGGGATGCCGGTGCCGATCAGTGCGCCGGGTAAGCCGCGCCGATTGCTGACACGAATACGACGGCCATTAAGCCGGGCGCCACGGCCGCGGCTGGCGGTAAACTCTTCGCGTTTTACGGGGTCGTACACCACGGCATGTTCTAGCTGGCCTTTAATACGGCACGCGATCGAGACCGAGTAGTGGGGGATGCCGTGAATAAAGTTGGTGGTGCCGTCGATCGGGTCGATAATCCACTCGACGTCGGTGTTGCTGCCCGGTTGGCTGCCACCTTCCTCGCCGATGATGCTGTGCTCAGGGTAAGCTTTGCGCAGGTGATAAATGATTTCTTTTTCGGCGGACTTATCCACCTCGGTGACAAAGTCGTTGCGACCTTTCTCTTCGATAGCGACAAGGTCAACGCGCTCGCCTGCGCGTTCAATCAGTTCGCCGGCCTTGCGCGCAGCGCGCAGGGCAATATTCAGCATGGGTTCCATGGGGCACCATCAACAAGTCAGAGTCATTAAAGAACGGAGGGCGTCACTGCCAAGCAGTGGCCGAGGGCGGCGATTATAGCAACCGGCTAGGTGCTAAACCAGTACAATGAACGGCAAATGTACTCCTTTGCCCGTGATTTTGTTAGAATGCCGCGCTTTTAGGCTTCCCCTTGTTCGTGGGCAGTCTTACCCAAGGGTACGCTCATGACTACAAACCGTTTAGATAACCTGCGCATTGTGCTGGTAAACACCTCCCACCCAGGCAATATTGGCGGCGCCGCCCGGGCCATGAAAAACATGGGGCTGTCCAGGTTGTACTTAGTGGCGCCTAAAGATTTCCCCGCCGAGAAGGCCGTCTGGCGCGCTGCCGGTGCGCTGGATATTCTCGACAACGCCGTGGTGGTAGAAACCCTCGACGAGGCCATCGCCGATTGTGGTTTAGTGGTGGGAACCAGTGCTCGCGAGCGGCGCATCCCCTGGCCGCTGGTCAACCCCCGCGAGTGTGGCACCAAAGCCATTGCCGAAGCCGGTGAGCACGAGGTGGCGGTGATCTTCGGGCGCGAGGATCGCGGCCTAACCAACGAGGAGCTGCACAAGTGCCATTGCCATGTGCACATTCCGGCCAACAACGATTACAGCTCGCTCAACTTAGCCTGCGCTGTGCAAGTGATCGCCTACGAGTTGCGTATGGCGCACCTGACCTGGCAAGAGGGTAAGGCTCCCACTTTTGACGATTGGGATATGCCGCCGGCTAAAGTGGGCGCGCTGGAGCACTACTATGATCACTTGCAGCAAACCTTAGAAAAGCTGGGTTTTCTAGAACCCGACAACCCGCGTCAAACCATGACCCGTCTGCGCCGCTTATACGGACGGATTCGGATGGATGAAATGGAGTTAAATATTTTGCGTGGTGTGCTTACCAGCACGCAAAACTATATCTACCACTCGCAACCCAAGCCGATTGGTCAATCCCCGAGCGATCCCGATGCGCAATAGTGCCAATCGTTGAGCTTTTAGTGACGATGACTTGGAATCTGGCGAATAGTTGAGTAAAATGGTCAGGCATTAGGGGCGACGCTGTTATTAAGCGTGTTCACGACATTGACGGGCGATTTTAACGCTAACTGTAAATCCATGAAACTGACCACTAAAGGCCGCTATGCGGTAACAGCCATGCTGGATTTGGCGCTGCACGATGACGGCAAACCCGTAAGTTTGGCCGATATCTCCGTGCGTCAGGGCATTTCTTTGTCTTATTTAGAGCAGCTGTTTGCACAGCTGCGGCGCAACTCGCTGGTCAATAGCGTGCGCGGCCCCGGTGGCGGCTACCGCTTAGCCAGCAGCGCCGGCGATATTTCCATTGTGCAAGTGGTCGATGCCGTGAGCGAGTCGCTGGACGCTACCCGCTGCCAAGGTAAAGGAGACTGCCAGGGCGGCGAGATCTGCATCACCCATCATCTGTGGCAGGATTTAAGTGGCCAAATTCATCAGTTTTTAAACGGCATAACCTTGGCCGATTTAATGGCGCGCCGCGATATTCAAACGGTCTGCGAGCGTCAGGATAAACGTCACCCCAGCGCTGCGCGCGCCAAGCAAGATATCGCGCCGTCTAACCACATTGTATGCAGCGACCGCAATTGAGCGGCGCTTGAGAGTAAGAGCTGTAGCATGATACCCATTTATTTGGATTACGCCGCAACCACCCCCGTGGACCCCGTAGTGGCCGAGGCGATGGCGAGCTGTTTAACGCTTGATGGTACTTTTGCCAACACCGCATCGCGCTCACACCTTTACGGCTGGCAGGCCGAAGAGGCGGTTGAAACCGCGCGTGGCCAAGTGGCCGAGCTGATCGGCGCCGACCCGCGTGAAATCGTTTGGACCAGCGGCGCCACCGAATCGAACAACCTCGCGTTAAAAGGTGTGTTTGAGTCGGCGGGTAAACACACCACAGCTCACCTAGCGGTGGCCGCTATCGAGCATAAGTCTGTGTTGGATCCGGCCCAGTGGCTGGCAGATCAAGGCCAGCAACTGAGCCTGATCGAGCCCGACCGCAATGGCCAAATAACCGCCGCTGCGGTTCGCAGTGCCCTGCGCGATAACACTCGGTTGGTCAGTGTGATGCTGGTCAATAACGAGTTGGGCACCATCAATCCCATCGCCGAGATCGCCCGCGTGTGCCGCGAGCACGGCTGTTTACTGCACGTCGATGCCGCCCAAGCGCTGGGTAAAATGCCGTTAAATGTGGCCCAGCTAGGGGCCGATTTACTGTCGATGTCAGCGCATAAAATGTACGGCCCCAAAGGCGTGGGCGCGCTCTATGTGCGCCGCAGCCCCGATGTCAAGGTGGCCGCTCAGATACACGGCGGCGGACAAGAGCGTGGCATGCGCTCTGGCACCCTTGCCACCCACCAGTGTGTCGGCTTTGGTGTGGCCGCCGAGCTGGCCGCCCGCGAGCTCGACAGTGTTCCGCCGCGCATTGCGGCGCTGCGCGATCGGCTCTGGAGTGGCATTGCCGAGCTGCCAGGGGTTCGCCTCAATGGCCACCCAACAGAGCGCGCCTGCGGCCACTTAAACGTCAGTTTTGGTCAGGTCGATGGCGAGCTGCTGTTGTTATCGCTGCGCGAGCTGGCGCTGTCCACAGGATCTGCTTGCACCTCGGCCACTATGGCGCCGAGCTATGTCTTAAAAGCGATTGGATTAAACGATGCCGAAGCGCTGGCGTCGCTGCGAATCACATTGGGCCGTTATAGCACAGCAGCCGATGTCGATCGCAGCATTAGCCACATTAATGCCGTAGTTGGCAAGCTCGTAGCAAAAGTCAGTTAAACCAAAGCAAGACGGCGTTAAGCCGCTTCGAGTGTCGCCACGTGCGGCATGTGATTAGTCAATCCGGGTTAGCACCCGAGCACTCAGTTACCACCGAGGTGAGAGATGTCTGAACAGGTAGAGCACCTAATCAGGAAAGAATATTCAGCGGGATTTATTACCGACATCGAGTCGGAAACCTTACCGCCAGGTCTAAACGAAGACGTGGTGCGTTTTATATCGGCAAAAAAAGATGAACCCGAATGGATGCTGCAGTGGCGACTGCAAGCGTTTCGTGCGTGGCAAGAAATGGAGGCGCCCGACTGGGCCAAAGCCAAGTTTCCACCCATCGATTTTCAGTCGATATCCTACTACAGCGCCCCCAAAAGCATGGACGAGCGTCCGCAAAGCCTAGACGAAGTTGACCCTGAACTACTGGCGACCTACGAAAAGCTAGGCATCCCCTTGCACGAGCAAGCGGTGCTGGCAGGGGTGGCTATGGACGTTGTGTTTGACTCCGTCAGTGTGGTCACCACCTTCCGCGAAAAGCTGGCCGAGGCGGGCGTTATTTTTTGCAGCATCAGTGAGGCAATTGCCACTTACCCCGAGCTGATTAAAAAGTACTTAGGCACGGTGGTGCCACAAAAAGACAACTACTTTGCCGCACTTAATTCGGCTGTGTTTTCGGATGGTTCGTTTGTCTATATCCCCAAGGGTGTGCGTTGCCCCATGGAGCTGTCGACTTACTTTCGCATTAACGAGCAAAACACCGGTCAGTTTGAGCGCACCTTGATTGTTGCCGAGGAGGGCTCCCATGTGAGCTACCTCGAAGGTTGCACCGCGCCCATGCGCGATGAAAACCAATTGCACGCAGCGGTGGTCGAGCTGATCGCGTTCGATCACGCCGAGATCAAATACTCAACGGTGCAAAACTGGTATCCAGGAGACGCCGAAGGCAAAGGCGGTATCTACAACTTTGTTACCAAGCGTGGCGTGTGCCACGAGAGCGCCAAAATCAGTTGGACTCAGGTAGAAACCGGCTCCGCCATTACCTGGAAGTACCCAAGTTGCATCTTGCGTGGCGACAACAGTGTCGGCGAGTTTTACTCGGTAGCGTTAACCAATAACCTGCAGCAGGCCGATACCGGCACCAAGATGATCCACATTGGTAAAAACACTCGCTCGACCATTATTGCCAAAGGTATTTCTGCCGGCCGCAGCGACAGCACCTACCGTGGTTTGGTGCGCATGAACGCGGGTGCCGATGGCGCGCGTAACTTTACCCAGTGCGACTCTTTGCTTATTGGCGATCAGTGTGGCGCGCACACCTTTCCGTACATTGAAAGTAAAAACCCCAGCGCTGTCATCGAACACGAGGCGACCACCTCCACGGTCAGTGATGATCAGATGTTCCTTTGCGCACAGCGTGGTCTCGACCCAGAAAAAGCCGTCTCTATGATTGTTAATGGTTTTTGTCGTGACGTGTTTAAAGAGCTACCCATGGAGTTTGCCGTTGAGGCTGGCAAATTGCTTGAGGTTAGTCTCGAGGGCTCTGTCGGTTAAGCGAGCATTTAACGCGTATTTAATCGCAGTCAAAAATTAAACGTTTGAGAGTACAGAATATATGTTACGTATAAACAACCTCTACGCCAGTGTTGAAGACAAAGAGATTCTTAAAGGCTTAAGCCTTGATGTTAAGCCCGGTGAGGTGCACGCCATAATGGGGCCAAACGGCTCGGGCAAAAGCACTTTGGCTAACGTGCTGTCGGGGCGCGACGGTTACGAGGTAAGCAGCGGCACGGTCGAGCTCAATGGCAAAAACCTACTGGAGCTTGAAGTTGAAGAGCGCGCCCGCGAAGGGGTTTTTTTGGCTTTCCAGTACCCGGTGGAAATCCCTGGCGTTAGCAACATGGAATTTTTAAAAGTCTCGGTAGACTCGATTCGCAAACACAAAGGTTTGCCCAGCTTGTCATCGATTGATTTTATGAAACTGGCCCGCGCCACCGGCAACAAAATCCAGTTGGATCAAGCGTTTTTACGCCGCGGTGTAAACGAAGGTTTCTCCGGTGGCGAGAAAAAGCGCAACGAGATCCTGCAAATGATGTTGCTCGAGCCAAGCCTGTGTATTCTGGATGAAACTGACTCGGGATTGGATATCGACGCGCTGCAAACCGTGGCCGATGGCGTTAACGCTATGCGCGACGATAAACGCAGTTTTATTGTGGTAACTCACTATCAGCGTTTGCTGGATTACATCGTGCCCGATTACGTGCACGTTTTATCCGATGGCAAGATTATTAAATCCGGCGATAAAAGTTTAGCCAAAGAGCTTGAGGCAAAAGGCTACGGCTGGCTTGAAGATGGAGTAGCTTAATGAACGATTTTCAGCAGCAGACATTGTCGCAAGCCAAACAACTGCTTGCTAAAGGGTGGCTCGCTAGCAATGAGGCGGCTCCCGCGTGGCTTACCGATATGCGCCGACAAGGTGCCAACCGCTTTGAGACAACCGCGTGGCCAAGCCGGCGCACCGAAAACTGGAAGTACACGCCGCTGACGGCGTTGGCAAAAAAGTCCTTTCAGGCCGCTAACGAAATCAACCAGGTTGAGGCGCTCGAGTGGCTCGATAGCGACGCTTACCGATTGGTGTTTACCGATGGCGTTTTGGATCAGTCCGCCAGTGGCGAGCTGCCCGCCGAGCTGGTTTTGTTTGCCGATGCCAACGCCGAGCAGGCCGAGATTATCCAGGCGCATCTGGGGCGCTTGGCCAACAGCGAGCGGCACCTATTTGCCGCCATGAGCGAGGCTTTGTTAGCCCAGGGCGTGTTGTTGCACGTGGCCGCTAACAGCAAGCTCGATAAACCACTGTACGTTGTTAACCGCATCACCGAGACGGGAAAACCGCTGGCCAATACGCGTTTGTTGGTGGTGTTAGAGACCGGCGCCGAGGCCGAGGTTATTGAACACTACGCGACCGCCAGCGACGACACTAGCGGTTTTGTTAATGCCCAAACCGAAGTGGTGATTGGCCCTAACGCGCGTTTTAAACACTACCGTTTAAACCTCGAGGGCGAGACCATTCACCATGTTGGTGGTGTGTTTGTCGAGCTGTTGCGCGACGCTAACTTCGACGGCTTTGCCATTGCCAAAGGCGCCCAGTTGATGCGCATTGACTACGACTTTTTTCACCGTGGCAGCGGTGCCCATGTCGAGCTTCACGGGGTGTACTTGCCGCGCAATAAACAACTGGTGGATTATCACACCAATGTGCAGCACTGTGTGCCGCTTTGCACCACCAACGAGGTGTTCCGCGGTATTATCGGCGATCGGGCGCGGGCGGTGTTTAATGGCCGCATTCATATTCATAAAGACGCCCAGAAAACCTTGGCCGAGCTGAGCAATAAAAACTTGTTAACCTCCAATAAGGCCGAGATAGACACCAAGCCCGAGTTGGAAATCTACGCCGACGACGTGCGCTGTGCCCACGGTGCCACCGTCAGTCAGCTAGACGACGCAGCGCTGTACTTTTTACGCGCCCGCGGCATAGATAAAGACCAAGCGCGGGTTATGCTGAGCTTTGGCTTTATTAATGAGATGATCCAGCAGATCGAAAACCAATCAGTGCTCGAGTACTTACTGCCCGAGCTGGCGCGTCAATTTGGCCGCGATAGCGATTTATTATTATTCGATGGAGACGACCTTGACACAGTTTGATGTCGCCAATATTAGGCAGCAGTTTCCGATACTGGCACAAGAGGTAAATGGTCATCCGTTGGTGTACCTCGATAACGCGGCCACCACCCAAAAGCCCAACTCCGTTATCGATGCCATCGCCAATTATTATCGCTACGACAACAGCAATGTACACCGAGGTGCGCACGCACTAAGTGACCGAGCCACTGAAAAGTTTGAGGCGGCCCGTGTTCAGCTGGCGCAGTTTATTAACGCGCCGGCGCAGCAACAGCTGTTGTGGACTCGCGGCACCACCGAGGGCATTAACCTGGTTGCCTCCAGTTGGGGGCGCGCCAATTTAACCGCCGGCGACCGGATTTTGGTCTCGGCCATGGAGCATCACTCCAATATCGTACCTTGGCAGATGGCCGCCGAGGCGGTCGGCGCTCGGGTTGAGCCGATTGCGGTAAACTCAGACGGCACACTGGATCTGGACGCTTTGGCCGCGCAATTGGACGATCGCGTTAAAATGGTAGCGGTGGGGCATGTGTCCAATGCTCTGGGTAGTATTAACCCAGTGGCGCAAATCATCGCCATGGCGCGCGAGGCAGGAGCCTGCACGCTGATCGATGCCGCGCAATCGATTGCCCATTGGCCCATTGATGTGCAAGCGCTCGATTGTGACTTTTTAGTCTTCTCTGGTCATAAAATGTTTGGCCCTACCGGTATTGGCGCCCTGTACGGTAAGCGCGAGCTGTTAGAGGCTATGCCCCCGTATCAGGGGGGCGGCGAGATGATCGAATCGGTCAGCTTTGCTGGCACCGTTTACAATCAGCTGCCCTATAAGTTTGAGGCGGGCACACCCAATATTGCCGGCGCCATAGGCCTGGCGGCAGCGGTGGATTTTTTGCAGTCGTTCGATCGAGCCGCCGCCGATGCTCACGAGCAACAATTGCTTAGCCTTGCCGAGCAGCAGCTGCAAGCGCTAGGGGGTTATCCGCTGGTTGGTACTTCGAGCCATAAAACCGCGGTAATGAGTTTTGTTTGTGACTTTGCCCACCCGCAAGATATCGGTATGATCCTCGATCAGCAGGGCGTTGCGGTGCGCACCGGCAACCACTGTGCGCAACCGATCATGGATCAATTTGGTATTCCTGGCACGGTGCGAGCCAGTTTTAGCGTGTACAACAATCGCGATGATGTCGATCGGCTAATAGCGGCACTGGCAAAAGCCAAAACGCTGCTGGCGTAAGCCTCATGGTAGGGTTCAGAGTTACTTTTGGAGGTTTGTATGAGTGTCGAGCAATTTAATCCCGAGCAAACGCCGCTGGTTGATGTGACGCCGGCGGCCATAAAACATTTTAGTCAGCAGTTGGCCGCCGATGCGTCCGTTAACGCGGTGCGTTTATCGGTTAAAGAAAGCGGCTGCACCGGCTTTATGTATGTACTGGATTTAGTGGCCGAGCCAAGCGCCGGCGACCGTGAATGCAGCTTGCCCGATGGCATTACGCTATACGTGGCCGAGGCGAGTGAAAGGGTGGTTCGCGGCACTAAAATTGACTATGTCACAGAGGGCGTCAACCGCCAAATATCCTTCTTAAACCCCAACGCCAAAGATTACTGCGGCTGTGGTGAAAGCTTTAACATGGGCTAAGCCCGTATACACGAGCGTTATTATGACAACAAAACGTGAAATGGTTGCATTGCTGAGCGATTGTCCCGCGCGCCGGGTGCCCGATGGCACGCCAGTGACCATTCCTAAAGACACTTTCGTTACCATTACCCAAGCGCTGGGCGGTAACTACACCCTCAGTTATCATGGCCAAATGGTAAGGGTTGACGGCACCGACGCAGCAGCGCTGGGCAAACAACCCGAAACCTTGCATTTTGACGATGCCGGCGATGGCCTGATCAATGAAGAGCAGGTGTGGGATGCTATAAAAACCGTTTACGATCCAGAGATTCCGGTGGATTTGGTAAATTTAGGTTTAATCTACGGGGTAGAGCTCGATCAAGAGCTTGGTCACGTGGCGATCACCATGACGCTAACCGCACCGGCCTGTGGCATGGGCCCGGTATTGGTAGGTGATGTTGAGTACCGGGTAGGCAAAGTGCCTAACGTAAAAAGTGTTCATGTCCAGTTGGTGTTTGATCCACCCTGGGGGCGCGAGATGATGAGCGAAGAAGCGCAACTAGAAACGGGCATGTTTTTTTGATCACCAAGGCGTGGGTGGGTTAGGTAATAGGATGAGTGAGTTTGGTACAGAAATATCCAGTCGCGATATCATCGATACATTAGGTTTTTTTGACGACTGGGAAGAACGCTACAAATACATCATCGATTTAGGTAAAGAGCTGCCGGCGCTGGATGAGCGCTACATGACCGATGAGTACCTAGTGCGCGGCTGTCAAAGCCAAGTGTGGTTGGTCAGCGAGCGGCGCGATGGTGCGCTGTACTTTACCGCCGACAGCGATGCTTTTATTGTCAAAGGCTTGCTGGCCGTAGTATTGGCGGCTTATAACGGCAAAACTCCGGCCGAGATAGAAGCCTTTGATATAGATGCGTATTTTAACGAGCTAAACCTGCTGCAGCATTTAAGTGTCACTCGCGGCAATGGCTTAAAATCCATGGTGCAGCGGATTCAGCGCACCGCCCAGCAGCTTCACTAAAGCCCGTTGGTGGCCGCGCGAGGTTGCGTTTATGCACTTGCTGCGCCGGTCGCCTCGATGGGCCCCTACAATAAGCTGGCGCCACGGCGGCAGTTTCAGCGGATCAGCCCAAACCGTGTCGCTAACCCGTTTTCTGGCGCGCGCCTCATTAATAGCGGTGCCTGGCAGGTAGTGATATAAAACAAGCCAAAACCCGCGTATAATGTGCGGCTTTTGGATATTAAGCGGTGCGCTCTTGTGCGCCCGCAATAACGGAGTTAAACATGGCTGTAGAGCAGACACTGTCCATTATTAAGCCCGATGCAGTAGCGGGAAACCATATCGGTGCTATTATTCAGCGTTTTGAGGCGGCGGGCTTACGCATTGCGGCTTTAAAGATGCTGCAACTGACCCAAGAGCAGGCAGAAGGCTTTTACGCCGAGCATAAAGAGCGGCCGTTTTTTGCCTCGCTGGTGGAATTTATGCGCTCTGGACCTGTCTGTGTACAGGTGTTGCAAGGTGAAGGTGCCATTGCCCTTAATCGCGAGCTAATGGGCGCCACTAACCCCGCTGAAGCCGCTGCCGGTACCCTACGCGCCGATTTTGCCACAGCCGTTAGCGCCAACGCGGTGCATGGCTCGGATTCGCCCGAGGCAGCCCAGCGCGAAATCGCGTACTTTTTTTCCGCCGAGGAAATTCATTCGCGCTGATTAGGCGCAGGTAAGGTTTATGTCAGTAGTAAGCGCACAGAGCAGTGTCCCCGTTCCGGCCAAGGTCAATCTATTGGGCTTGCCCGAGTCTAAACTGGTGGCTTTTTTTGACTCCATAGGTGAAAAACGCTTTCGCGCCGCGCAAGTGTTAAAGTGGATTCATCAGCTAGGCGTTGACGATTTTGACGCCATGAGCAACATCAGTAAGCCTCTGCGCGAAAAACTCAAACAACGCTGTGAAATCGTCGCCCCCGAAGTCTTGCAGCAGCTCGACTCGGTGGACGGAACGCGTAAGTTTTTGATCCGCGTAAGCGGTGGCAGCGTTATTGAGACCGTGTTTATCCCCGAGGGTGAGCGGGGCACTTTGTGTGTCTCCTCGCAGGTGGGCTGCTCGCTCGACTGCAGCTTTTGCGCCACAGGTAAACAAGGTTTTAACCGCGATTTAACCGCCGCCGAGATCATTGGCCAAGTGTGGATTGCGGCCAAATCATTCGGTCAGTTAGTGGCCGGGGGGCAGCGCAAAGTCACTAACGTGGTGCTGATGGGAATGGGCGAGCCGCTGATGAACTTTGATAACGTGGTCGACTCCATGAACCTGATGATGCACGACAACGCTTACGGTATATCCAAACGCCGCGTTACCTTAAGCACCTCGGGTGTGGTGCCGCAGTTGGATCGTTTGGGCGAGTATACCGATGCTTGTTTGGCTATTTCGTTGCACGCACCTAACGATGCGCTGCGCAATGAGCTGGTGCCCATCAACCGTAAATACCCCATCGCCATGTTGCTGGCCTCCGCGCAGCGGTACATTGACAGCTTGCCTGATACGCATCGCAGAATTACCATTGAGTACACGTTAATAGATCAGGTAAACGATCGCCCCGAGCACGCCCGCGAGTTGGCGCAATTGTTGCGCGAGGTGCCGGTTAAAATTAATTTAATCCCGTTTAACCCATTTAATTTGTCCAACTACAAACGTGTTAGCAACAATGCGCTGCGTCGCTTTCAGGATATTTTAATTGCCGAGGGCTTTATCACCACGGTGCGCACCACCCGGGGCGATGATATCGATGCCGCCTGTGGCCAGTTAGCGGGCACGGTGAACGATCTTACCAAGCGCTCTGAGCGTTACCGGGCAAACTTTGTCAAAGAAGAGCCGGTTACTTTTGTCAGCCAATAACTTGGCTGGATATTGATCGCGTAGATGGCAAGTTACTCGCGAGCCACTTTAAAGGTGCTGTAATGCTGAATACAGAAAAACAAAGTAGGGTGCAGCCACGGGCGGCAAAGCAGATTACGACAAAACAACGCTCCGTTGCCGGACGCTTTAGCGTTTTGCTCAGTCAATGTATCTGCGTGTTGTTGTTGTCCGCGTGCGTCAGCACTGTACCTGATTCTAAATATCAGGTAGATGAAGACAAAGCCTTGAGCAGTCATGTGGAGCTGGCACTTAAGTACATCGAGAACAAAAACCGCGAGTCGGCACGGCATCATTTACGCCGCGCGTTTGATATCGACCGCAACTCGGTCAGTGCAACCTTTGCCATGGCCATGTTGTATCAGCTAGAGGGCGAGCCGGTATTGGCCGAGGAGTATTTTAAAAAGACCCTTAAGCTCGATCGTAATTACACCCGTGGGCGCAATAACTACGGTGCGTTTTTGTACAAACAAGAACGCTATCAAGAGGCGTACAAAGAATTTGAAACCGCATCCCAAATGCTCGATTACGACAATCGCGCCGAGGTCATGGTCAACCTGGGGCGCGCAGCGTTAAAGCTGGATAACCCAGACAAAGCCAAAGCCGCGTTTGAGCACGCTAACCGTGTTAACGCCAGTATACCCGCGGTAAAATACGAGCTGGCAGCACTGTACTTTGCCCAAGGCGATTACGCTTCGGCCAAACGTTATTTAGATGCCTATGGCCAGATCGCCCGCCCCGCACCACAAACGTTATTGTTGGGCATTAAATTGGAGCGTATCTTTGGCAACAAAGACCGCGAGGCCAGTTACGCTATGGCGCTTAAGAACAAATATCCGTACTCGCAAGAATATCTCGAGTACAAGCAATTAACGCAAGAGTAATCATCGGCGAGTTGTATATGTCTGATCAAGAAAACCCAGAGTCACCCGCCAGCCCAGGGCCTGGCGCGAAACTGGCTCTAGCTCGCGAGCAACAAGGCAAAACCCGCGAGCAAATTGCCAGCGTGTTAAATATCCAGCTGGATAAAGTGGCCGCGTTAGAAACCGGTCAGTATGAAAAGTTGTTTTCGCCGGTTTTTGCCCGGGGCTATTTGCGCAGCTACGGTAAATACCTTGGCTTAGATGGCGAGTCTCTGGTGCGCGAGTTTGAGGCAAATCACCTTGTTGTCGAGGAGCCTTTAGCGCCCACCGAGTCGCTCAACGTCAATATGAACCAACAGCAATCGGTTTGGCCTGCACGTTTGGGGCTGGTTGTGGTGTTGCTGCTTATGTTGGGGTTGTTGTATTGGTTTTTTAGTGGGCAAGATGACAACAGCGAGCCGGCCACAGAGCCGCCGGTTGACTCTGTTAGCACAGCGGCGCCCTCGAGCGAGCTAAACTCAAGCGACGGGGTTGACGCATCAGCCCAGCGCAACAGCGATAGCGCAATGCTGCAAGCGTCAGGCGATGTGACGGCCGCGCCAGAGGCAAACAACATCGCCGAGCAAACCGCTCTCCTCAGCGATCTGTCCATTGGTGCCACCAGCTCGGCCAACGGCACTTTGTTGGATGAGCTGGTGCTTCGCTTTGACGATGAGTGCTGGCTTGAGGTGCTCGACGCCAATGGCGACTCACTGGTGGCCGATCTTCAGCGCCAAGGTACGCACATAACGTTGCACGGCGTGGCGCCTTTTAATGTCAAACTTGGCAATCCCGAAAGTGTCGAGATTGCCCTTAACGGTAGTGATGTCAATGTACCGGATGCAGTGGGTGGCGACAAAGTGGTTCACTTTGACGTGACCCCTCAAACCTAGAGACCGCTATGCACAATGAATCCCCAATAAAACGACGCCAATCACGCCAGATCATGGTGGGTAATGTTGCGGTCGGTGGCGATGCACCGATTGCGGTACAAAGCATGACCAACACTGATACCAACGATGTGGCGGCAACGGTGGAGCAAATCACTCGGCTGCAAAATGCCGGCGCTGATATTGTGCGAGTCTCGGTGCCCACCCTAGAGGCGGCCGATGCCTTTGGTGAAATCCGCAAACAGGTGAGCGTGCCGTTGGTGGCCGACATCCATTTTGATTATCGTATCGCGCTAAAAGTTGCCGACTTAGGGGTTGACTGCCTGCGTATTAACCCGGGCAATATCGGCCGCGATAAACGCATTCGCGCGGTGGTTGATAAAGCACGCGATCTTGGTATTCCGATCCGCATTGGTGTGAATGCCGGCTCTTTGGAAAAAGAAATTCAAAAAAAATACGGTGAACCCACCGCCGAGGCGCTGGTTGAATCGGCCATGCGTCACGTGGATATCCTCGATAAATTAAATTTTCCTGACTTTAAAGTCAGCGTTAAAGCCTCTGGCGTTTTTATGGCGGTAGACGCCTACCGCCAGCTGGCAGTAAAAATTGATCAGCCACTGCATTTGGGCATTACCGAGGCCGGTGGCTTGCGCTCGGGCACAGTAAAGTCGGCGGTAGGTTTAGGTGCTTTGTTGCTCGATGGTATCGGCGATACCATCCGCATCTCTTTGGCTGCCGATCCAATCGAGGAGGTCAAGGTGGGCTGGGATTTACTGCGCAGCTTAAAGTTGCGCAGTAAAGGGGTAAACTTTATCGCCTGTCCAAGTTGCTCACGGCAGAACTTTGACGTCATTAAAACCATGAATGAGTTAGAGCAGCGGGTGGAGGACATCACGGTATCGCTCGATGTGGCGGTTATCGGCTGCGTGGTAAATGGCCCGGGCGAGGCGCGCGAGGCCGATCTTGGTTTGGCCGGCGGCTCGCCACATAACTTAGTTTATGTCGATGGCCAACCCAGCAGCAAAATTGGCAATGAAAACCTAGTGGACAATCTCGAGCGTTTGATCCGGGCAAAAGCCGATGAAAAACTTCGCGCCGAGAAAAACATTATCGCTAAAAGCTAAGCGCAAATAAGCATCACTCCAAAACGGATGTAAGGCAAAGCATTGAAAAAGATCCAGGCAATCCGGGGCATGAACGATCTTCTGCCCGATGACATCGCCAGCTGGCAATACCTAGAAAAAACCGTTATCGAAACTCTGACACGGTTTGGTTATCGGGAGATACGCTTTCCTATAATGGAGCAGACCAGTCTGTTTAAGCGCTCGATTGGCGAAGTGACTGATATCGTTGAAAAAGAGATGTACACCTTTGACGACCGCAGCGGCGAGAGCATCACCCTGCGCCCAGAGGGCACCGCCAGCTGTGTGCGCGCCTGTGAGCAACACGGTTTACTCTACAACCAAACGCAACGGCTGTGGTACATGGGGCCGATGTTTCGTTACGAGCGGCCGCAAAAAGGGCGCTACCGTCAGTTTCATCAAATCGGCATTGAAACCTATGGCCTAGAAGGGCCAGACATCGATGCCGAATTGCTGCTGCTAAGCCACAGCTTGTTTCAAGCGCTCAAACTGCAAGATTGCGTTAGCCTCGAGATCAACTCGCTGGGCAGCGACGCTGCGCGGGCCGAGTTTAAGGCGGCGCTGGTGGAGTATCTAAGCCTGCATAAGCAATCTCTAGACGAGGACAGTCAGCGCCGGCTCGGCAGCAATCCGCTGCGAATTCTGGACAGTAAAGTCGCCGCCACCCAAGCGCTGCTCGATGGCGGCCCATCGCTATTGGACTATCTTGACGCCGAGTCAAAAGCGCACTTTGCCACATTACAACAACTGCTCGATGCGGCGGGCGTGCCATACCGTGTTAATCCGCGTCTGGTGCGCGGGCTCGATTACTACGGCCGTACCGCGTTTGAATGGGTGACGGACAAATTGGGTGCCCAAAGCGCCGTGTGCGCCGGTGGCCGCTACGACAACCTGGTTGAGCAGCTAGGCGGCAAACCAACCGCAGCGGTGGGCTTGGCAATGGGGCTGGAGCGGTTGGTATTGTTGTTACAAGCCCAAGGTGTTGTGCCCAGTGAGGCGGAAAACAGCCTGGATGTGTATTTAGTGGCAGTAGGTGATGTGCAATTAAGTGCTTTAACCTTGGCCAAATCTCTGCGCGAGTCGCTGCCCAGTTTGCGTTTGTTAATGCACTGTGGCGGTGGCAGCTTTAAAAGTCAGTTAAAAAAGGCCGATAAAAGCGGCGCCGCGGTGGCGTTGATTTTGGGCGAAGATGAAGCTGTTAATGATACGGTCGTGGTAAAGTACCTGCGCGAAGATAAGCCGCAACAGAATCTGGCCCGCACCGAGCTGGCCGATGCATTGGCACATTACTGTGGGCCGCGCTAACAGCGCGGCCAAACTTTATTT
>Ga0209075_1002176_pt1 | contig 17540 bp, 14 predicted proteins | sample Stecom2011_FD_187523 | JGI IMG/M metagenome (GOLD analysis project Ga0209075, IMG submission 187523) | Agricultural soil microbial communities from Utah to study Nitrogen management - Steer compost 2011 (SPAdes) (version 2) | ecosystem: Environmental > Terrestrial > Soil > Agricultural land...
CTTTTACAACTCTAGGCTTACTACTCATGTTCTACTTATTGTATGTTTAATATTGTCACGGGATAAAAGTATTAAATTACTACATTCACCAAACTTTTGAAGAGCTTTTTTATAAAAATAAATAATTTAAAACTTAAAATCCAAACCAATCCTAGCTCTAAATTAAATGATTCGAAATTAAAAAACCAAGAATAGTGTATAAAATCACGAGCAATTAAGAAGAATATGTATTTTTGTCTGACACATTATGGATAAATCTGAACAAATAATAGGGGTTATTGGTGGTGGTAGTTGGGCTACTGCACTAATTAAGATTCTTACAGAGAATGTATCAAAGGTTAATTGGTACATGAGAAATCAAGAAGCTGTTGAGAATATTATAAAATACCGCAGAAACTTAAAATATCTACAATCTGTAGAATTAAATACTTCTAAAATTAATGTTAGCACTGATTTAGTTGAAACAATTAAATCTTCAGACATCATTATCATTGCTACACCTTCGGCATTCTTAACTACACTATTCGAAAACTTCCCTATCGAACACTTTGAGGGCAAAACAGTATTCTCAGCTGTAAAAGGAATTATACCAGAATACCATGCGATTCCAGCAAGGTTTATTCACAAAACATTTGGCACTCCTTATGATCAGATTGGAATCATCTGTGGTCCATGCCACGCAGAAGAGGTTGCTTTAGAACGCCTATCGTACCTAACCATAGCTTGTCAGGACGAAGATATCGCAGATGATATGGCTGAACGCTTTAGAACACGCTACATCAAGACGACCACTTCTGATGATTTATTTGGAACTGAATTATCTGCTATCCTAAAGAATGTTTACGCAATTGCTTCAGGAATTTGTGCAGGTCTAGGGTATGGAGATAACTTTCAAGCAGTACTCATCTCAAATGCCATTCAAGAAATTGAAAACTTCATAGATGAAGTGAGCCCAATTCACAGAGATGTTAAAAGTAGCGCTTATTTAGGTGATTTATTGGTAACGGCATATTCAAAATTCTCAAGAAATAGAACTTTTGGATTTATGATAGGTAAAGGTTACTCAGTTAAAATCGCCCAAATGGAAATGGATATGATTGCTGAAGGATACTATGCTGTAAAATCTGTTATGGAAATCAATAAGAAGTTCAATGTAGAAATGCCTATCGTTGAAGCGGTAAACAATATCGTCTACGAGCGTATTTCTCCAGTTATCGAGATGAAAATCTTAACTGATAAACTGAGCTGAATTAGTTGATTTTTTCATGAAGAACAAGGTGGCTTTTCTAAGACCATTTTACTTACTATTTTAATTCTTAAAGAAGTTTATAAAACTAAAAAAGGCGACCCAAAAACATTTGGAATCGCCTCTTCTAAATTTATATCCTAGGATTACATCATACCTGGCATTCCACCTGGCATTCCACCACCCATTGCGCCGCCGCCAGCACTTTCATCTTCTGGCTCATCTACAATCACACACTCTGTTGTCAACAACATAGATGCGATAGATGCAGCATTTTCAATTGCAATACGCGTTACTTTTGTTGGGTCAAGGACTCCAGCAGCAAGTAAGTTTTCATACTTTTCAGTTCTTGCATTATAACCAAAATCGTCTTTTCCTTCAAGTACTTTTTGAACGATTACTGCTCCTTCACTACCTGCGTTCTTAACAATTTGACGTAATGGCTCTTCAATTGAACGTCTCATGATTTCAATCCCTGTAGTTTCGTCATCATTTTCTCCTTTTAAGTCTATTAAAGCTTTCAAAGTTCTTAATAACGCAACACCACCACCAGGAACAACACCTTCTTCAACTGCTGCACGAGTAGCTGCAAGCGCATCCTCAACACGGTCTTTCTTTTCTTTCATCTCAACCTCAGAAGAAGCCCCAACATAAAGAACCGCAACACCACCAGCTAACTTAGCCAAACGCTCTTGCATCTTCTCTTTATCATAATCAGAAGTAGAAGTTTCCATTTGCGCTCTAATTTGTGCTACACGCCCTTCTATTGCTTTTTTATCACCAGATCCATTAACGATAGTTGTGTTGTCTTTATCAATCTCAACTTTCTCAGCTGTTCCAAGCATATCTAAAGTGGCTGTCTCTAAAGACAAACCTTTCTCTTCAGAAATCACTTGTCCACCTGTTAAAATTGCAAGGTCTTCTAACATTGCTTTTCTGCGGTCACCAAATCCTGGTGCTTTTACAGCTGCAACTTTTAAAGAACCTCTAATTCTATTTACTACAAGCGTCGTTAAAGCCTCACCATCAATATCTTCAGCGATAATCAACAATGGTCTACCAGATTGAGCAGCTGGCTCAAGTACTGGAAGTAAATCCTTCATGCTTGTAATCTTTTTATCACAAATTAAAATGTAAGGATTCTCTAAATCAGCAATCATTTTCTCTGGATTCGTAACGAAGTAAGGTGATAGATAACCTCTATCAAACTGCATACCTTCAACAGTTTTAACCTCAGTTTCGATTCCTTTAGCTTCTTCAACAGTTATTACTCCATCATTCCCAACAACCTTCATCGCTTCAGCAATTAAAGTACCAATAGTTTCGTCGTTGTTAGCAGAAATAGATGCAATTTGTTTGATTTTATCATTATCAGAACCTACTTCTTTTGAAAGTTTTTTCAATTCTTGAACGATAACCTTAACTGCTTTATCAATCCCTCTTTTTAAATCCATAGGATTAGCACCTGCAGTTACGTTTTTTAATCCTGCAGTAATAATTGCTTGCGCTAAAACAGTTGCAGTTGTTGTCCCATCACCTGCGATATCAGCAGTTCTTGAAGCAACTTCTTTCACCATTTGCGCCCCCATATTCTCAACAGGATCTTTTAACTCAATTTCTTTAGCTACTGAAACACCATCTTTTGTAACATGGGGAGCTCCGTATTTTTTACCAATAACAACGTTTCTACCTTTTGGTCCAAGCGTTACCTTTACTGCATTGGCTAATGCATCAACTCCTTTTTTTAATTTTTCTCTTGCTTTTTCGTCAAATAATATTTCTTTTGCCATCTTTAATTAGTTTAATTTAAAAGATTAATAATTACTGGAAAACACCGTAAATATCGGCTTCCTTCATAATCAAATAAGTTGTACCCTCAATCTTAATTTCTGTTCCTGAGTACTGACCATACAATACAGTCTCACCTTCTTTAACCGTCATTGGTTCATCTTTCTTACCATTTCCTACGGCTACAACGATTCCTTTTAGAGGCTTTTCTTTTGCTGCGTCTGGAATAATAATTCCGCTTGCTGTCTTTTCTTCGGCTGGAATGGGCTCTATAAGCACACGATCCGCCAACGGTTTTAATGCTGACATAATACTATATTTTTTTAATTGTTAGAATTTATTTTCTCTTTTAAAATTCACCAATTCTGTGCCACATCGAATAGTCATGAGTTTTGTCAGAAAATGAGAGTAAAAAGCAAAAAAAATGTCAGCGTATATGACACACTGACATTTAATAATAATTATAATAGATTTAGAAGTGACAATTATGCAATTCTAATCTCACTTTTTTTGATTACTCTCCAGTAGATCCTTCTGCAGGTGCTGAAACAGGCTGCTCAGTATCTTGCGGAGCTAAATCTGCTGGTGCGGAAGTAGGCTCATGATACATCAAAGTCATTGCGATACTTAAAACACCAATAATACCCGCTAAACTCCACGTTGCTTTTTCTATAAAGTCGTTTGTTTGCTTTACTCCTCCCATTTGATGAGCAGATCCAAAATCAGTTGATAAACCACCTCCTTTCGGGTTTTGCATTAGGACAAGTAATACAAGTAATATACTTGCTAAAATGATAAGTACAGTTAATAAAGTTCCCATATTCTAATTTAATTTTCTTTTCAAAGTTTCAATTTGAAGTGCAAAGAAACTCTTTTTTTCCGGAAATTTCAAGATTAATTTTTCATAAGCATCAATTGCCTTAGGATAATTGCCTTGCGACGCGTAAACCTTAGCCAAGGTCTCACTCACAGGAAGCCTTGTCTCATCAAGGCTTTCACGTGCTTTCTGGAGGGGTGAAAAGAACTCATTTTTTCTTTTTTCAACCAATGAAATTTCTTTATATTTTTCTTCTTTGACCTTCAATTTTGATTTTTCAGGAGTGTTTTCAGCTTCTTTAATTTGTTTTTCTGATGCCTTATTTGAATTTTCATCATCAATAAAATGACTCATCCAAGAAGTAAAGGTTTTCAAGTTTTCAGTCTCATTTTGATTATGAAATGACTCATCCTCTTCTGAAGATGGTAAATCAAATTCAATCATAGCTGATTCATCCTCGTAAGCTTTTGACTTATCTAATTGCTTTAAGCGTGCAAAACTGTATGTATCTTCAGATTCTTTATCTACCTCAAGGTAAATTGAGGAACTGATTGCATGCGCTAATATATCACGTTCTAAATCACCAACCCGTTTTAAATCCTGCTCCTTTTCCTCAGTCTCACCTTCAGGAGCTAACTCTTCGGATTTAACTTCTTCAACATGTTTAGATTCTGAAAGCGAAGCAGGTTCTTCAATAGTCTCAACTCCGGACACGACAGTCTCAACCGGACTTTCTTCTTGAATGGCTTCTACTACCTCACTCGTTTCTTTTGAATCTTGTCTATCCTTTTCATTTATCTCATTTGCAAAATGAACCAAATGAAAAAGCTGAGTTCGGTCTGGAATTCTATAGGCATGACTTTTTAGCTCTGCTTCAAACTGAATCGTATTCCACATAGCTAATCCTTTCAAGTATAACTGAGAGAAAATTGCAGTATATGGATAACGCTCCGATAATTGACGCAAGCTTTCCAAATCCTCAAATCTGATCTGATCTGGATTATCAATTCTATACGATATTTCTACAAAGTTCAACATTACCAGTTCGAAAGTAACTTATTTAAAACATCTTGCACTATTTGATCGTTAATTTCTTCTAACAATTGTGTTTGGATTGCACCCACGTCTTGTGAAGCATCAAAGTCTGCAAAACGAGCACTACTCAACTCCATAACCTCCTCCTTTGGTGAAGAAATAAAAATCTCAAAGCTTGTACGAATCGTTAGCCTGTTCTTTACTTCAGCAGCATTGTCTTGTAATGACAAAGGCGTAATATCATATGAACTCACGTATCCCGTTACGATGATTTGCGGGTCCTCATCTTCATCTGTCACTAAGGAAAGCCCAACTCTATTCTGTATAGCATCTTTAACCAATTCTGATAACTGTGATGAATAACTAATTGGCGCATTCGGAGCTCTATTTTCGAATGTACTAACCATAAACCTTTTCCATTCAGGAGGAACACTCCCGTCACGAAAAGAAACACTTGTTGGCCAACAAGCAGTTAATAACAAAGCCAGGATTGATAAAACAAGTATTTTCATAGTCGAGCCTAAGCTTATTTTAAATTATATTCTTTAATTTTTCTATATAAGGTTCGCTCAGAAATTCCTAACTCCTTTGCAGCATCTTTCCTTTTCCCGTGATGTTTTTCTAAAGCTTTTTTTACAAATTCCATCTCTCGCTCTTCTAACGACAAAGACTCTTCAACCTCAACATGATCCTGATAATCACTATCAACAATTGTCACTTCTTCTTGTCCATCAAAACTGCTTTCATCTCGAACTTCATCTCTAATACCAGACTCTAAAAGCTTCTTACTATCTTCATTCGAAATATCAGAATAAACACGGTTCAAAACATCACGTTGAGAACCTGTTAAGTCTACATCTTTATTTCCATTTAAAAGCTCAATAACTAATTTTTTCAGTTCGTTCATGTCTCTTTTCATATCGAACAAGAACTTATAAATTAATTCACGATCTGAAAAGGAATCACCTCCTTCACTTTTACTACCTACTATTGAAGGTACTCCCGAAATCACTTCTTCTGGAAGATAAGTCTTAATTTTATCTAGCGAGATTTCTCGTTCACTTTCAATAACAGAAATCTGCTCCACAACATTTTTTAGCTGACGAATATTTCCAGGCCACTTATACTTTTCTAATGCATAGACTGCATCATCATCTAATTTAATTGATGGCATTCTGTATTTCTCCGCGAAATCCGCTGCAAACTTTCGAAACAATAGATGTATATCTTCTTTTCGCTCTCTTAAAGGAGGTAGCTTTATAGGAACAGTACTTAATCTATAGAGTAAATCTTCTCTAAACTTATTCTTTCTTATGGCTTCAGCCATATTCTCATTCGTTGCTGCAACAACCCGAACATTCGTTTTTATAACTTTAGAAGAACCAACACGAATAAACTCTCCTGTTTCCAAAACACGCAATAAACGCACTTGTGTTTGTTGGGGCAATTCAGCTACTTCATCTAAAAAAATTGTACCTCCATCTGCTTCTTCAAAATACCCTTTTCTACTCCCACTTGCCCCTGTAAAAGCACCTTTTTCGTGTCCAAAAAGCTCTGAATCTATGGTGCCTTCAGGAATTGCACCGCAGTTTACAGCAATATAACTACCATGTTTACGGGTACTTAAATGATGAATAACTTGAGGTATAATTTCTTTTCCAGTTCCACTTTCACCTGTAACCAGTACAGATATATCTGTTGGAGCAACCTGGGCAGCAACCTCCAATGCACGATTTAATCCTGGTGCATTACCGATAACCCCAAATCGTTGTTTTATTTGTTGAATATTCATATCTACTAACGATTATTAACTCTCAACAATCTCTCCTGATAAAGATGCATGCGTACAATCTGTAATCTTAACCATTACATAATCCCCTACATTTGCATCCTTACGATCAAAAATAACTTTAAGATTTCTATCCGTACGTCCCATTAAACGTTCATTAGAGCGTTTAGACTTCGTTTCCGCAAGTACTTCTAAAACCTTCCCGATATGTTCTTTATGAACTGCCAAGCTATGTGAATGTTGAAGTTTTATAATTTCCTCCAACCTTCTTTGTTTTTCATCTTCTGGAACATTGTCTTCAAATTTTCTTTCTGCTAAAGTTTTAGGGCGTTCAGAATATTTATACATATAGGCAGCATCATACTTCACCTCTTTCATTATTGAAAGCGTATCTTGATGTTGTTCTAATGTTTCATCACAGAAACCTGTAATAATATCTGTAGAAATTCCACAACCTGGAATAATTCGATTGATAGCCTCTATTCTATTCAGATACCATTCACGAGTATAACCTCTATTCATGCGCTTTAAAACATCACTGTTTCCAGACTGTACTGGTAAATGAATATAATTACAAACATTTTTATGCTTAGCAATCGCATGTAAAACATCATCCGTCATATCTTTTGGATGGGATGTAGAAAAACGAACACGCAGTCTAGGGTGAACAGTCGCTACCATCTCTAACAATTGTGCGAAGTTTGTTGTAGGCTTAGTTTCATCTTTAATTTCACCCTTACTAGTCATATTCCAACGATAGGAATCAACATTCTGTCCCAACAAAGTCACTTCTCTATAACCTGCATTAAATAATGCACCACATTCTTGAACAATAGTGTGAGGATCTCTACTTCTTTCTCTCCCTCTTGTAAAAGGCACAACACAGAATGAACACATATTATCACACCCTCTTGTTATGCTTACAAATCCAGTTACGCCATTTTTATCCAAGCGAACAGGACTGATATCTGCATAGGTTTCATCACGTGAAAGCAATACATTCACCGCTTTTTGTCCTCCCTCGACTTCTTCTATCAATCCAGGTAAATCTCGATAAGAATCTGGTCCAGCAACAATATCTACTAGTTTTTCTTCTTCTAATAGATTTGTTTTTAAACGCTCAGCCATACAACCTAGTATACCAATAATCAATCCTGGCCTTTCTTTCTTTGCTTTATTAAACTGCCTTAAACGATTTCTAATTCTCTGCTCTGCATTTTCACGAATACTACAAGTGTTTATTAAAATCAAATCAGCTTCAGAAGACTCTTGAGTAGTTGAAAACCCATCATTTATTAAAATTGAAGCAACGACTTCGCTATCTGAAAAATTCATTGCGCAGCCATAGCTTTCAAGATAAAGTTTTTTCCCTCCTTTACCTTCATTCATTGAGATTGCTTCGCCTTGGCGAGTCTCATCCATATCTTTATCTAAAACAATTCCCATAGGTGAATATCTATTTTATGAACTGCAAAGATATATTTTCTTCTCATGGTGTCAAAATGTCAGTCATAAATTTTATTAAAATTCAACATTTACCAACAAAGTACGCATAGTTCATTGTATCAAAAGATATCATTTTATCCCCTCAAGCATAAAGGTAAATTAAGTAAAATGACTCGAAAGTTTGTATTTCGTATTAATTTGGACTTATTTTGCACTCTATTTTAGAAAAAGCATTTAACGCAGAATAAATTAAATATGGCAAAGAATTTAGTTATCGTCGAGTCTCCCGCAAAAGCAAAAACAATCGAAGGCTACCTAGGCAAGGATTTTATTGTAATGTCTAGCTATGGTCACGTAAGAGATCTTGCTAAAAAAGGGGTAGCAATTGACATTGAGAACGACTTCAAGCCAAACTACGAAATTAGTGCGGATAAGAAAACAATTATCTCAGACCTTAAAAAACAAGTTAAGATATCAGATACAATATGGCTAGCAACGGATGAGGACCGTGAAGGAGAAGCTATTTCTTGGCACTTGTATGAAACTTTAAAACTACAAAACAAAGATACTAAACGTATTACTTTTAATGAGATTACTAAAGTAGCAGTTCAAAAAGCAATCGAAGAACCACGTGAGATCAATCAAGAGTTAGTTAATGCACAGCAAGCTAGACGTGTATTAGATAGATTGGTTGGGTTTGAATTATCTCCAGTATTATGGAAGAAAGTAAAACCAAGCCTATCAGCAGGGAGAGTTCAATCTGTAGCTGTTCGTTTAATTGTAGAGCGCGAAAGAGAAATTATGAACTTCACACCTGAAAACTACTTTCGAGTAGTAGGTGATTTTGCTGAAGGTAAAGATAAGGTTTCTGCAACCCTCTCTAAAAACTTAAGTACTGACAAAGAAGTTGAGTCGTTTTTAACAGAATGCGAAAAGGCAACTTTTAAAGTAACTGATGTTACCAAAAAGCCAGCAACTAAAAACCCAAGTGCTCCGTTTATAACATCTACGTTACAACAAGAAGCAAGTTTAAAATTAGGATTCAGTGTTTCTCGAACAATGCGAGTTGCACAAAGTCTATACGAAGCTGGACTTATTACCTATATGAGAACGGATAGCGTTAACCTTTCTGATACAGCAATGGAAGGAGCTAAAAACACAATCATTAAAGATTATGGTCCAGAGTACAGCAATCCTAAAAAATATAAAAGTAAAAGTGCTGGTGCACAAGAAGCTCACGAGGCTATTCGTCCATCTGACTTTGGTGTTTCTTCCGTAAACAAAGGGAATGATGAAGACCGTTTGTATGATTTGATTTGGAAAAGATCAATCGCTTCTCAAATGAGTCCCGCTAAACTTGAAAGAACTACTATTAAGATTGGAGCTCCTAAAGTAAGCGAGACCTTTGTTGCTAAAGGAGAGGTTATTAAATTTGATGGGTTCTTAAAAGTATATTTAGAGTCAAGAGTAGATGAAGAAGATGAAGAAGATAAAGATCTCGAAGGTCTACTTCCTGATTTAAAAGTAGGAACTGAACTTTCTACCCTATCAATCGTTGCCCGTGAGAGATTTACAAAAGCAGCTCCAAGATATGTTGAGGCATCATTAGTTAAAAAACTAGAGGAATTAGGTATTGGTAGACCATCTACCTACGCTCCAACAATTTCGACTATTCAAAAAAGAGGATATGTTGAAAAAATGGAAAGAGAAGGTGTAGAAAGAAAGTATGATATTTATACGCTTAACGAAAAAGGAATTAGCAAAGAGGTAGCTACAGAAATAACAGGAAAAGATCGCAATAGATTATCTCCTTCAGATATAGGAATGGTAGTTACCGATTTCTTAGTTGAACATTTTGGAGATATTTTAGACTATAACTTTACTGCACAAGTAGAGCAAGAGTTTGATGAAATTGCTAATGGACTAAAAGAATGGACAGAAATGATTAAACGCTTCTACGACCCATTCCACAAAACTGTAGAGCATACTTTAGAACATTCTGATCGCGCTTCTGGTGAACGTCACCTTGGAGAACACCCAAAAACAGGAGAGAAAGTAATTGTACGTATTGGACGATATGGTCCTATGGCACAAATTGGAGATACTGAAGGTGAAAAAAAAGCACAGTTCGCTAGTCTACGCCCTAATCAGTCAATTGAAACAATTACTTTTGAAGAAGTTATGGATTTATTCAAACTTCCTCGTGAACTAGGTGAGTTTGAAGGTAAAGCTGTGAAAGCTAACATTGGAAGGTTCGGTCCATATATTCAACATGATGGGAAATTCGTGTCAATTAAAGAAGATGACCCTATGGACATCAAACTAGATAGAGCAATTGAATTAATTGAAGAAAAAAGAATTGAGGACGCTAAAAAATTAATCAAAACCTTTCCAGAAGATGAAAATATGCAGTTGCTAAATGGGCGTTGGGGACCTTATCTAAAAATCGGAAAGAACAACTTCAAGCTTCCTAAAGAAATTAAAGACGATGAGGATGCTGTAAAAAAGTTGACCTACGATGAATGCATCGAAATATCTGAGAACCAACCAAAAAAAGGAGGAAAGAAAAAAGCGCCAGCAAAAAAAACAGCAGCTAAGAAAAAGCCTGCTGCAAAAAAAACAACGAAGAAAAAGTAGTTATTGATAGTTGAATGTGTAATACTTCCTCAAACAAGGAAGTATTTACAACATTACTTAAATTATATTTGTTGAAAAGCCAAAAGATGAAAGATATTTCTATTTATTTTCAAAGTATTATCATAGAGGATAAACTCGAAAAGGAAATGCTCGGTGGATTCATACAATCTAATACAAAAGGTGAGTTTCCAAATCTTGATAAAAAAGGAATAGCAGTATTTTATGTCCCCGAATACCGAAACGACATTGAAAACAATAGAAATGACTACACCAATGATTTTAGAAGTCAACTTTATAAACTATATCGTGGTTTCAATTGGAATCACACACTCTATGACTTAGGCACAATAATACCAGGTGAAAAAATAGAGGATACTTTCCATGCAATCAGTACTGTTTGTCAAGAGCTTATTAAAAAAGAAATCATTCCAATTATTGTTGGCGGATCTCAAGACTTAACTAAAGCCATATACAATGCGTACGAAAGCCTCGAACAATTGGTTAACATTTCTACAATTGACAACCAACTAGACCTTGGAAATGTTGATGGAAAAATAACAAATAAAGGATGGTTGAGTCATGTAGTACTACACAAACCATGCTATTTATTTAATTATACAAACATAGGGGCTCAAGCTCACTACATACCAAACAATACGCTCGACTTATTTAACGACCTGTACTTCGATATATGTAGACTAGGTGAAATTAACCAATCTATACAGATATCAGAACCGTATATGCGCAACACAGATATACTTAGTATGGATTTAACAAGTATTCGAGCCAGCGACCTTCAAAACAACAATTACACATCACCAAATGGCCTTTTTGCTAATGAAGCTTGTCAAATATTGAGATATGCAGGTATAAGCGATAAATTATCAAGTCTAGGAATATTTAACTACTATAGTAAAAACCACAAAGCTACCGATGAAATGGTTGCGCAACTTATTTGGTACTTTAATGAAGGATACGCAAATCGAAAAGGAGACTTTCCAGTTGGAACCAAGAAAAGCTATACAAAGTTCAGGGTGTTCTTAGAAGAGTTAAATGAAGAAATAGTATTCTATAAAAGTAACAAATCAGGTCGCTGGTGGATAGAAGTACCGTATCCTGGTTCAAAAAAATCTAAATTCATGAGACATCAAATGATTCCATGTAGTTATGATACATACCAAGAAGCAATGAAAGGAGAAGTCCCTGATCTCTGGTGGAAAACATATCAGAAATTAGTGTAATTATCTATAGCGATTAGATTTTAAAATTTAAACAAAAAACATATTTGTCATAAAAAAAACTGAATAAGCATTTTATTTATTTCGTTTTTACAATTTTTTAACTACTTTAGTCGACTGATGTAGCAATATAATGCGCCATCAAACGCATAAACCATTGAAAAGAAGCAGTATAACTATGAAAAAACTTTTACTTATTTCTATGATATTATCCACTGGAGTATTATATACATATGCCCAACAGGATAAAATACTTACTCATTTTATTTTTGATAAGATGAGTATTAACCCAGGAGCAACTGGAGTTGGAATGAACCATCAAGTTTGTGGAACTATGATTTATAGAAATCAATGGGACAAATTCAATGGCGCACCAAACTCAGTGCTAGTAAATGCTGAAGCAAATTTATCTCAGTACTTCCCTAGTGCAGCTGGTATTTCATTTTACCATGATGCGATAGGTTTTTCGAGACAAAACAACTTAACCCTTAACTATTCTTATCATTTAAATTTAGACAATGGTATTCTAGGTTTAGGAGCGGCTTTAGGTATGGTTAGTTATGGTATGTCTCCAGTTTGGATTACTCCTGATGGAAATCCAAATGACGGGTCTCTACCCACATCAACTTCCCAAGCTACATTTGATGCCAACTTTGGACTTTACTATATGTCTTATAGCGGTTGGTATGCTGGTCTGTCTTCTACACATTTACCTGCCATGGGATTAGATGACTTAAATTTCAATACAGCACGTCATTACTATGCAATGGGGGGGTACCGAATGGACAAAGCCTTCAGTGTTGACCAACTTTCGTTAGAAGGTAACGTATTAGTACGTTCAGATATGAAATTATTGAGTGCTGATATTAATGTTCGTGCTATATGGGATGATATGTTCTATGGTGGTATTACTTACAGAACATCTGACGCTATTGGAATTATGGCGGGTCTAAGTTGGAATTCATTTACATTTGGTTATTCTTATGATATCACAATAAATAGAATTTCAAATATTTCAGCTGGTTCACATGAATTACTAGTGAAATACTGTTACCCATTGCCTCCAATTCCAATTACAAAGGCAAGAAACCCAAGGTATTTATAAGAACTTAAAAAAAATCTGTAACCATTTACAACGCTTTACCGTTATAATAATCCCAAGTATGTTGATCCTGTAGAAAGTTATTGGAGATTCGGAAAGCAAAAACAAGGTATGATGAAGAAATTATTAATTATTGGTTTAATCGGGTTAATACTTGGATCTTGTAGTACAAGATCAGGTCATTTAACAGGAGTGCTAGGTAGACAAGTCTACTATCCAGAGATTCCTTTAGGAATGGTATATATACCTTCTGGGTCTTACATCATGGGTCAAAACGACCAAGATGTTCCATTTATGCACCAATCCGTTGCAAAGACTGTTTCTGTCCAAGCTTATTATATGGATCAAACGGAAATTACAAACAATGAATACCGTCAATTCGTTTATTGGGTAAGAGATTCTATTGCTCGTCATACTATATATACAGATATTGAGGATGACGAACTAGCAGATCGTTTTATCAACTATAGAGACGAATACTATGATGAAGGTATTATGGAATGGGTAGAGTATGAATCAAGTGATCGTTTTGAGAACATTGATAAATTCTCACTTAACTGGGATAGATCTTTCTCTTATAATGACCCTGAACTGGTACCATTGTTATCTGAAATGTATTACCCATCTCAGCAACGTTTCTATAAAAGAAAAGAAATCAATACGAATAGATTGAATTTTAAATATTATTGGATCGATATCGTTGAGGCTGCACGTAGAGGTAAAATTCATATCAAACAAGATGGTTATGATAATCAAGGTATCAAAATAGATAATGATCACCGTGAATTACGTACACCAAACCATCCATTCACTAAAGAACCTCAAGGTGAAGACAAAGATATGGGAATTCCTAATAAGTTAGGTCAAAACAATGCAATACGTGGGCATGAGAATAGACAGCGTTTCATTATTCAAGAAACAATTAATGTTTACCCTGATACACTTTGCTGGGTAAGAGACTTTACATACTCTTTCAATGACCCAATGACAAACATGTATTTTTGGCACCCAGCATACGACAACTATCCAGTTGTTGGTGTAACATGGCCACAAGCAAAGGCATTTAACGTATGGAGAACACAATTGTTAAATAGTTGGTTGCAATCAATGGGAGAAATTTATGTGAATGACTTCCGTTTACCAACTGAAGCAGAATGGGAAAGAGCATCTCGTGGTGATTTAGATTTATCTCAATACCCTTGGGGTGGACCTTATATTAGAAACTCTTCAGGTTGTTTCTTAGGTAACTTTAAACCAATGAGAGGTCGGTACTTTGAGGATGGAGGTTTCCATACTGTAAAAGCATTCTCTTACAATCCAAACGGATGGGGATTATACTGTATGGCTGGAAACGTGTCTGAATGGTGTGAAACAGCTTATGATGAATCAATGTATGAATTATCACATGACTTGAACCCTGAGTACCGTTACAACGCAATGGACTGGGATCCGCCATCAATGAAGCGTAAAGTTATACGTGGAGGTTCTTGGAAAGATATTGGATATTATTTACAAAATAGTACAAGAACTTACGAGTACAGAGATACAGCAAAATCATATATTGGATTTAGATCAGTAGCGACTCACTTAGGACGTGGTGGAAGAAACTTCTCGAAAGAAGGTGGTGAAGAGTTAGACCAAGATCTTCAATTAAGATAAGATCAAATACAAAACAGTAAATTATAAACAAATAAATAATCGTTAAACCGTAAAATTAAAAACTATGAAACCAGGAAGTAAAGGATTTAAAAAGTTTATGGCAAAGCTCTATGGTATTGGAGCGGCAGTAGTAATTCTAGGTGCACTATTTAAAATTATGCACTGGCCAGGAGCAGGACCAATGTTAGTTGTAGGATTAGGAACAGAAGCAGTTATTTTCTTCTTCTCCGCATTCGAACCACTTCATGAGGATCCAAATTGGGAGCTTGTATATCCAGAGCTTGCACTAGGTAATGATGAAAATTTTGACCCAACTGAATTACAAGCAGGTTCAAGAAGAGGTGGTGGTTCAACAGGTATTACTGGAGAACTTGACAAAATGCTTGAAGAAGCAAACATCGACAGTGAATTACTTGAAAGGCTAGGAGATGGAATGCGTGCTTTAGGAGATAATGCAGCACAACTGAAAGGTATTACTTCTGCTGCAGCAGCTACAGATTCATACGTAGACAGTTTGCAAGCTGCGTCTGACAAGGTATCTAAACTTTCAGAATCGTACGAGAGAGCATCAGTTGCAATTTCAGGTATGACTTCTGGAACTGAAGAAGGTCAATCATTTGGTGAACAAATGCAAAAAGTTTCTAAAAATTTATCTGCATTAAATAATGTTTATGAACTTCAATTAAAAGGTTCTTCTGCTCACCTTGAAGCAACAGAGAAGTTCCAAGGTCAGGTTACAGACATGATGCAAAATTTATCTGCTTCTGTAGAAGACACAAGAATGTACAAAGAAAATATGTCTATGCTAGCTAAGAACTTAACGGACTTAAATAATGTTTATGGAAACATGTTAAAAGCAATGACTGTTAGAGATAACGGTTAATTAACAAATGAACTTTGAAGTTCAAAACATTAATTAATAAATTAATTCTTAAAATTTAATTAGACATGGCAGGAGGAAAAGAAACCCCAAGACAAAAGATGATCGGGATGATGTATCTCGTTTTGACTGCTCTTTTGGCACTTAACGTGTCCAAAGAGATTATCGCTGCTTTTGTTACCATCAACGATAAGTTAGATCAAAGTGGCGAAGTTATAGATAACGCTACGATAACAACGTATGGTACATTCGACAGTAAAAGAGCAGCTATAATTGCACAAAAAGGTGATCTTAATATCATTGATTTATGGCAAGGAAAAGCTGAAAATTTAAACAATAGAACGAAACAAATAATTCACTTTATCTTATCAGAGTCAAATGATATGATATCTGCAGTTGAAGGAAAAGACTGGGTTAAGGAAAAAGATGATAAAGGTCGTATTATTGAATTGGAATCGTTATTACAAATTGCGGGAATGGATAACTATGATATCCCTACTGAATTTTTTATCGGTGGTAACCCAATGAAACCAAAAGCAAGAGGTCTAGCAATTTTAGATTCTATCCATTCGTATAGAAACTACGTTGCTGAACAAATGGGTAATTATAAAGTTGGTGATAAGCAGTATACTTTTAAGGCACCTGATGATATATCAGGATTAAAAGAAGCTTTAGCTACAGCTAATCCAGCTGATACAAATAAAATTGCTCAATATTATAAAGCAATGACAATTCCAGCTGAAATAGAAGTTAAAGATGCAGGTAAAAACAAAATGGTTCCATGGCCTTCAGCAATGTTTGACCATGCTCCTGTTGTAGCTGCGGCTGCAATGTTTACTGCTCTTAAACTAGATGTTTTAAACGGAGAAAGTGCAGCAGCTGATTTTATGCTTTCAAAAGTGGATGCTCCAACATTCAACTTCAATAAAATTGAGCCATTAGCTTTTGCTAGAACGGGTTATATTAATGCAGGTGACTCTTTAGATTTACGTGTTATGATTGCAGCGTATGATTCAACTGATCATCCTCCAATTAAATACGGAATCAATGATTCTATTCCAGCAAATTGGAAGGAAACATCGGGAGGAATTCCAGTTAAAGGGACATCTCCAGGTAACTATAACGTAACAGGTGTTATTGGTGTAAAGGAAAAAGGAGAACTTAATTGGAAGCCTTGGAGCTTTAACTATACAGTTGGTAAACCATCAGGTACTGTATCTCTTCCAGAGATGAACGTACTGTATAGAGGTTATGCAAACAAAGTTGAGGGAGCAGCTTCTGGTTATCCAAGCTACAACCTATCCGGTGGAGGAAACGTAAGTGTTTCTAAAAGTGGAGAAGGTTATATTGCAACACCAGGATCAGGACGTGAAGCTTCGATTAATATTTCCGGAGTTGCTGAAGATGGTTCTTCAAGTAACCTAGGTAGTTTCAAATTCCGTGTTCAAAACTTACCTAAACCTTCAATCTCTTTAGGGCGTATTGAAGATGGTGGTTCAGGAACTTCTGCAGATTTCAGAGCTTCTAGACAATTATTTGCAGGGTATCCACCAGAGATTCCTTTGAACGCTAAGTTTAGCGTTGTTTCATGGGAGTTATCAGTTACAGGAGCACCGAGACCAGTAAAAGGGAACGGTTCGACGTTAACTGGTGATGCTTTAAGAATTATTGCAAACGCACAAGCTGGAGGGTTGGTTACAGTTGTAACAAATTACAAAGAGCCAAGTGGTAGAGTATTACGTCAAAACGCAGTATATACCATAAAATAATTTTAAAAAATTAAAGTCATGAAGAATTTAATGCTATGTACAATATTGATTTTTAGCTTGAGCACATTTGCTCAGGAGATCAATGGTGGTCCAATTAACAGCCGTACTAAAACAGGTGTTATTGATGGGGTTTA
>Ga0209075_1002177_pt1 | contig 17531 bp, 14 predicted proteins | sample Stecom2011_FD_187523 | JGI IMG/M metagenome (GOLD analysis project Ga0209075, IMG submission 187523) | Agricultural soil microbial communities from Utah to study Nitrogen management - Steer compost 2011 (SPAdes) (version 2) | ecosystem: Environmental > Terrestrial > Soil > Agricultural land...
AACAATGCCTTCCCTATTATTGGAGTGGGAGGAATTCATACTCCCGAAGATGCTATTGAAAAACTAAATGCGGGAGCAAGTTTAATTCAACTCTATACAGGATTTATTTATGAAGGCCCAAAACTCGTAAAAGCCATAAACAAAAAACTGCTATCATAAGATAGCAGTTTTTTGTTTAATCTTCTATTTTCAGAGCAAGATTATCGATTCGTTTGAATTAGAAAAGTAAGAAGATAGTCAAATTATTTTTTCCTTCTCCTCAAAAAAGATTTAAAAATCTCATTAAATACTAGCGGGCAAAGCCCAAGCCCTAACACAATTAACCAATGGTTAAAATCTATTATTTGCAGTTTAAAAGCTTCTCGCAAAAACGGGACGTACAGCACAAGCAGTTGTAATCCAAATCCTAGAATAACCGAACCGGCAAGAAATTTATTCGATAAAAATCCAACCTTAAAAATAGATTTACGTTCGTGGCGGAAACTAAATGAATAGAACAACTGACTCGCAATAATGGTCAAAAATGCCAAAGTACGAGAATATTCGTGTACGGCTTGAGGAATACTTTCGGCAAAAGGGTTGTATCCTTTGATATAATATCCTAACAGAAAAGCTACAATTGTCAGAATTCCGATAAGCACTCCTGCACGGATGACCCGAATTCCTGCACCATGCGAAAAGAAGTTTTCGTTAATGGCTCTCGGTCTTTCTTTCATTACATCCTTGTCGCCTTTGTCCATTCCTAAAGCAACTGCAGGAAGGGTATCGGTTACAAGATTAATCCAAAGTAGTTGTGTAGCAATCAATGGTACGGGAAGTCCTACAATAATCGTTACAAACATCGCAATTACTTCTCCCACATTACACGAAAGCAGAAAAATAACAGATTTTTTGATGTTGTTATAAATATTTCGTCCTTGTTCGATAGCATTGATAATAGTTGAAAAATTATCGTCTGCCAAAATCATATCCGAAGCGTTTTTTGCAACATCCGTTCCTTCAATTCCCATGGCTACACCAATATCGGCTGTATTGAGCGAAGGAGCATCGTTTACGCCATCTCCTGTCATCGATACAATATTTCCTTTGGATTTGAAAGCCCTTACGATGTTAACCTTGTGTTCGGGCGAAACCCTCGCAAAAACCTTATATTCTTCAATGTGCAGTTCTAATTCAGACTGCGACATATTATTGATCTCAGCACCTGTAGTTGTCTCCGAAATATCCGAAGCAATGCCTAATTCTTTGGCAATGGCAAAAGCAGTATTCTTGTGGTCGCCTGTAATCATGATAGTTGTAATTCCTGCCTCCTTAGCTATAGCAATTGAATGTTTGACTTCCTCACGAGGTGGATCTATCATTCCTACAACACCAATCATTACCAAATCTTTTTCAAAATTTTCGGGAGCAATCGGGTTGTCCAAAGTCTTGAAAGCAACAGCTAATGTTCGCAACGCTTTGTCTGACATCGCATCAGAAGCCTCAAATAGTATAGCTCGATGCGTTTCGGTTATCGGAAGAATTTCGCCCTCTTCGAGTATGTATTTACATTTCAGAATAAGGCTGTCAATCGCGCCTTTGGTATAAACCACATATTTTCCATCTTTTTGGTTCAGAGTAGACATCATTTTTCGATTAGAATCGAAAGCGAGTTCGTCTATTCTGGGTTGGTTTTCTAGCAGTTCATTTCTTTTAATGTTTAAATCATCGGCTAACTGCAATAAAGCAATTTCAGTCGGGTCACCTGTACTTTCCCTGTTTTCGAGCGTCGCATCAGACGAAAGCACCATTGCTTGTGAAAGCAGTATTCCGTCTTCCGAAAGTTGGGTTTTATTGTTGATTTCCTGCGTTTTATCCGTAAAGGTAAAAACCTTTTGAACGGTCATTTTGTTTTGTGTAAGTGTTCCTGTTTTGTCTGAACATACAATATTAACCGAGCCTAATGTTTCAACAGCAGGGAGTTTCTTGACAATGACATTTTTCCGAGCCATTTTGGTTACTCCAATAGAAAGCACTACAGCTACGATAGCTGCTAATCCTTCGGGAATTGCTGCAACAGCCAAAGATACCGAAGTCAAGAACATTTCGGTCCAATCTCGTCCTTGCAAAAACGAAACTCCGAATAGTATCATACAAATAACTATTGCTGCTTTCCCTAGAGTTTTACCGAGTTGATCCAATCGAACTTCAAGAGGAGTTTTGGTATTCTCTTCTTCACTCAAAATGTTAGCTATTTTCCCTACTTCGGTATGTCTCCCTGTTCCGACAACCACTCCGATACCACGTCCGTAGGTAACCAAAGTTGTCATGTAAGCAAGATTGCTTCTATCTCCAAGTGGAATATATTTTTCCGAAAAAACAGCCTCCGCATCTTTTAGCACAGCCACAGATTCTCCCGTAAGAGCCGATTCGTCTATTTGTAAATTAGCACTTTCGACAAGGCGTAAATCAGCAGGAATATAACGTCCTGCATCGAGAATTATAATATCTCCTGCCACGATTTCTTCCGAACTGATTTCTTTGATTTGATTGTCCCTTTTGACCAAAGCCTTGGGTACGGCCATATTCCGAAGTGCCTCAATCGCATTTCCTGCACGTACTTCCTGAACAACTCCGAGTGTAGCATTGATAAGGATTACAGCCGAAATAATAATTCCGTCAATGTATTCTCCCATCAACATCGTAATAAGTACCGCACCCATAAGCACGTAAATCAACGTGTCCTGCAACTGCGAAACGAAAAGCATAAAAATGGATTTGCGTTTGTGGGTTTGTAGCTTGTTAGGGCCGTATTGTTCGAGTCGTCTTTGTGCTTCGCTTTCCGAAAGTCCCGAAGTCGGGTTTACTTTGTATTTGCTAAGAACCTGTTCAATGGTTTGGGCATAATAAAGTTGCGATGATGGGGTGTTGCTGTTTTGGCTCATAGTCTTCTCAGTAAACTTTGTAAGAGTATAAAGTTACGGAAAAATGCATGAATGATAAGTGTAAATGATAGAAAGTCTTTTACTACTAAATTATTTCTTTAAAAAAAATTACAGATAAAATTTCTCCATCTAATTTTTCAATTTCTAAGGTTATTGTATGTTTCTTTTTTATTTCGACTTTTAAATCAACATATTGGCTCTCCAATGTTTAATTTTATAGGGATGAAAGTTGCTAATTTTGTCTAAACGGTCTTCTTCGCTTGCATTATTTATTCAGGTAAATATCATCCTAATATTTCCTTATCTTTGTAGGACAACCTTATTTATATGAGTTTAAGTGCTGTATTGACTTTTCTGTTTGGTCTGATTGTAATTACGGTCGGAGCAGAAATCTTACTAAAAGGAGCTTCAAAAATTGCTTCACTATTGAATATTCGCCCTATCGTTATTGGGCTTACGGTTGTTTCGATAGGAACGAGTTTGCCCGAATTGGCTGTTGGCCTTACAGCATTAGGAGAAGGCACAGGAGATATAGCAGTCGGAAACATTGCAGGAACGAATATAGTTAATATCCTTTTTATACTTGGTTTGAGTGCAGCTATTCGACCACTTCCTGTACAAATGAAAAGTATTAAAACCGAACTTTATGCAATGATTTTTGCGGCCGTTTTGTTGTTACTTTTGTCTTTAGACGGAAAATTGAATCTTTGGGATGGGATTCTTATGTTTGTTTTAGGAATAATTTATCTAATTATCATTGTTAGAACAAGTAAAAACGAATCTCCCAAAGTACAAAAAGACTTTCAGGTAGAGTTTGAGCCAAGTACTTCCAAAGAAAAAACAGATTACAAAGTATGGGTTTGGAACTTTATGCTGTTGTTTTGTGGAATTATTGCGACGATTTATGGAGCAGAAAAACTAGTGGCTGGTGCTGTGAACATTGCTAAACACTTCGGAATGAGTGACGCTGTTATCGGATTGACAATTATAGCAATTGGAACATCAGCCCCCGAACTTGCCACGACGATTGTAGGAACGATTCGAAACGAACGCGATGTGGCTGTCGGAAATCTTCTAGGCAGTAGTATAATTAATATTTTTATAGTTCTCGGAGTTACAACAATATTTATCCCTAATAGTATTACTGTCTCCAAAAGTCTTTTGTGGTTTGATCTGCCTTTGGCTGCCTTCGTAGCTATTATCTGTTATCCTGTCTTTAGATCCGATCAGATAGTTTCTAGAAAAGAAGGGATAGCCTTTGTGTTAATGTATCTTACTTACTTGAGTTATTTGTTGTTTTTTAGATAAAGAACCCTAAAGTAAAATAAGGCAATAAGTGTGTATAAATTTGACACTTATAGCCCAACAAAACTTTACAGTAATCTTTAAAAGCTGTTCTTAACTTGTAAGTTCTTTCAGATTAGCAATCGTATCAATTGGGTTTTCGGAGTTAAAAACAAAACTTCCAGCTACGAGTACATCAGCTCCAGCATCTACAAGTTGTTTTGCATTTTTAGAAGTTACACCTCCATCAATTTCGATAAGGGTTGAGGCTCCGTTTCGAGTAATAATTTCTTTGAGTTGCTGTACCTTTTTGTAGGTATTCTCTATGAATGATTGTCCTCCGAAACCAGGATTTACACTCATAATACAAACCAAATCAATATCACCTATACAATCTTCTAAAACAGCTACGTTAGTGTGCGGATTCAGGGCTACTCCTGCTTTCATTCCTTCTGCTTTAATTTCCTGCAAGGTTCTGTGTAAATGTGTTGAAGCTTCATAATGTACCGTTAGAATGTTAGCTCCAAGTTTGGCAAAAGTTTTTATGTAGCGTTCTGGTTGAACAATCATCAAATGAACGTCAAGCGTTTTATTGGCGTGCTTTTTTATTGCCTCTAAAACAGGCATTCCAAACGAAATATTCGGAACAAAAACTCCATCCATAATATCAATATGAAACCAATCTGCTTGACTTTGATTTATCATCTCGACATCTTTTTGAAGATTTCCGAAATCAGCAGCTAAAACGGATGGTGCAATAAGTGTATTTTTCATTTCTTTAGTCGTGTTGTTTTACAAAGCCAAAAGCTCATTCAGTTTTTAATAATGAATGAGCTTTTGGTATAATTTTCATAGTTTCTCTATGTTCTGTTATGTTTTTATAAAAGAAATTATCCTAAATAAGTCTTCAAGATTTTACTTCTCGAGGTATGTTTTAGTCTTCGGATGGCTTTTTCTTTAATTTGACGAACGCGTTCTCTTGTCAGATCAAAAGTTTCTCCAATTTCTTCTAAAGTCATAGGATGTTGATCTCCTAAACCAAAATATAAACGAACTACATCCGCCTCACGAGGTGTAAGGGTCTCTAGAGCTCTCTCGATTTCGGTACGTAAAGATTCATGAATAAGTTCTCTATCAGGGTTTGGAGATTCTCCCGAACGCAATACGTCATACAAGTTAGAGTCTTCTCCTTCTACTAATGGAGCATCCATTGATAAGTGACGTCCGGAGTTTTTCATACTCTCTTTTACGTCATTTACGGTCATATCTAGCTCTTTGGCGATTTCTTCTGCACTTGGCGGACGCTCATTAGATTGTTCTAAAAGAGCATACATTTTGTTGATTTTATTAATCGAACCAATTTTATTGAGTGGTAATCTCACAATACGAGATTGCTCTGCTAAAGCTTGTAAAATAGATTGACGAATCCACCAAACCGCATACGAAATAAACTTAAATCCACGAGTTTCGTCAAAACGCTGAGCTGCTTTGATAAGTCCTAAGTTTCCTTCATTAATTAAATCCGGAAGAGTTAAACCTTGATTTTGATATTGTTTTGCTACCGATACTACGAAACGTAGGTTAGCTTTAGTTAATTTCTCTAAAGCTCTTTGATCTCCTGCTTTGATTCGTTGTGCTAACTCTACCTCTTCATCTGCAGTAATCAAATCTACTTTACCGATTTCTTGAAGATACTTGTCTAAAGATGCAGTTTCCCTATTGGTTACCTGCTTTGTAATTTTAAGTTGTCTCATCTAATTTCCTTCGTAATAATATAAACACTGCTTGTTATACGTATAGCATAACAAAAAAGTTACATAATTATTTGTTAAAGATTGTATAATGCTTTTTAACACCTTTTTTTACAGGGAATAAAAGCTTATAAGACATCCAAACTTCCTTTTCCTTCACGGATTACTTCAGGCTCATTTCCAGACAAATCAATAACAGTAGAGGCATAATTATCTCCGTAACCTCCGTCAATTACCACATCCACTAAGTTTTGCCATTTTTCAAAAATCAATTCTGGGTCGGTAGTATATTCTAAAACCTCGTCTTCGTCATAAATCGAAGTTGAAACAATCGGATTTCCTAGTTGTTTAACTAGTTCAATGGCAATATTATTGTCAGGAACCCTGATTCCGACTGTAGTTTTCTTTTTAAATTCTTTCGGAAGATTATTATTTCCTGGTAAAATAAAAGTGTAAGGTCCGGGTAAAGCTCTTTTTAAAATCTTAAAAGTTGGAGTATCAATTTGTCTTACATAATCCGAAATATTTTTTAAATCAGAACAAACAAACGAGAAATTAGCTTTATCCAATTTAATTCCTTTGATTCTGGCAATTCTTTCTAAGGCTTTAGTATTGGTTATATCACAACCCAAACCATAAACAGTATCTGTCGGATAAATCACCAACCCGCCTTCTTTCAAGATTTTTACCACTTTTGCAATTTCCTTTTCGTTAGGGTTTTCAGGATATATTTTGATGAATTGTGCCATAAAATTTATATTTAATGAATACGTTGTAAGGGTAACCGGTAATTTGTAGCTTTAATTTACCTTTATTAATAAAAAGAGCTGAATTAATAGCTTCAAATATAAGCAAAAAAGTCGTTTCAGAAAACTGAAACGACTTTAACCGTCAAATTGTAATCAAAAATAATATATGATATTAACCTTCGATAACTTCAACCTCTGCAGCTACTTTCCCTTTTCTTCCTTCTTCTTCTTGGTAGCTTACTTTGTCACCTTCATTAAGTGATTTTGATGACTTTAGACCTGTAATATGAACAAAAATGTCATTACCTGTCTCTGAATCTGTAATGAATCCATAACCTTTAGATTCATTAAAGAACTTTACTGTTCCTGTTTGCATTGTAATATAAATAAATAATTAATGGTGTAAAGATAATCTTTCTGACAAATCTTACAATATATATTTCTGTTTTTTACAAAAAATTTTAATTTGGATAAAAAAGTTTACAATTACCTTAAGAACATACTTATTTAGAAAACACTAAATTGCAGCTTCAAATCGAAATATATATGAATACTATAAAAATACTTTGGGTTGATGATGAAATCGACCTTTTAAAGCCACACATCATCTTTCTAGAAAAAAAGAATTACAAAGTAACTACAGCCAATAATGGTAGAGATGCGCTTGACATCTTTGATCAAGAAAACTTTGATGTCGTTTTTTTAGACGAAAATATGCCAGGACTTTCCGGGCTAGAGGTTCTGTCGGAGATGAAAGAAAAGAAAGCCTCCACTCCTATTATTATGATTACTAAAAGTGAGGAAGAATACATAATGGAAGAGGCTATCGGGTCAAAAATTTCTGATTATCTGATAAAACCTGTAAATCCAAACCAAATATTATTGAGTTTAAAGAAAAACCTTGATCATTCTAGATTGGTATCCGAAAAAACCACAATGGATTATCAGAAAGAATTCCGAAAAATATCCATGGATTTGGCCATGGTTCGAAGCTACGAAGATTGGGTAGATATTTATAAACGTTTATTATTTTGGGAATTAGAACTCGAAAACACGGATAATTCTGCTATGACCGAAATTCTAGAAACCCAAAAAATTGAAGCCAATTCTCAATTCGGAAAGTTTATCGAAAGAACATACGAGAGTTGGTTTGATTCCAATGCAGATAAGCCTATTATGTCTAACAATTTATTTAGAGAATTGGTAGTTCCGCATTTGGTCAAAAAAGAACAACCCATACTTTTTGTAGTAATAGACAATTTGCGTTATGACCAATGGAAAGCATTTGAACCTATCGTAAACAATCATTACAAACTAGAAAAAGAAACGCCTTATTTTTCGATTCTTCCTACGGCAACGCAGTATGCCCGAAATGCGATTTTTTCTGGAATGATGCCTTTAGAAATGGAAAAAAAATTACCGCAATATTGGAGAAACGATGTAGATGAAGGAGGAAAAAACCTGTATGAGGCTGAATTTCTGACCGAGCATCTAAAACGCTTAGGAATTAACATCAAACAAGAATACTACAAAATCACTAATTTTAGAGACGGAAAGAAATTAGCCGAAAACTTCAAAGGAATTAAAAACAACGATTTAACTACAATTGTTTACAATTTTGTGGATATGCTTTCGCATGCTAAAACTGAGATGGAAGTAGTCAAAGAATTGGCTTCAAACGACAAATCTTATCGTTCATTGACATTAAGTTGGTTTAAAAATTCACCTTTGTTAGAAATGATTCAACAAGCCCAACAAATGGGAATGAAACTAATCATTACTACGGATCACGGAACGATAAATGTAAAAAACCCGAGTAAAGTGATTGGAGATAAGAATACAAGCTTGAACTTGCGATATAAAACAGGACGCAGCCTTACTTACGAAGACAAGGATGTTTATGCGGTAAAAGATCCGAAAAAGATTGGCCTACCAGCCATCAACATGACCAGTTCTTTTATTTTTGCTAAAAATGATTATTTCTTGGCTTATCAGAATAATTATAATCATTATGTGAGCTATTACCGAAATACCTATCAACACGGAGGAATATCACTTGAAGAAATGATTGTTCCGTTTTTGGTGTTTAATCCGAAATAAAATTAAGTACAGGTTAAGTATGAAAATCGAATTTTCTCTTAAAAACATAGATGCTGTGGCTCGACAAATTTTAAACCAAAAACACGAAAAAGTGATTTTGTTTGAAGCCCAAATGGGAACTGGAAAAACTACACTAATCAAAGCTTTATGTAGCGCTTTAAAAGTGAAAGATACCATAAGTAGTCCTACATTTTCGTTAGTAAACCAATACGAAACCTCAGATGGAGAGTTAATATATCATTTTGATTTTTACCGCTTGAAATCAGAAGAAGAAGCTCTTGACTTTGGAGTAGAAGACTATTTATACTCTGGCAATTATTGTTTTTTGGAATGGTCCGAAAAAATTCCGAATCTAATTCCAGATAAACACAGCATTATCGAAATTCAAGAGTTGGAGAATGGAAATAGAAAATTAGAAATCAAATAAAAGACGTATTTTCAATCTCACTAATTTTAGATTCTTCTATCCCTTAATTTAGCCTTTAAAACTTGAAAAAAACCTGTAAAGGTTGTAACTTTGGCTAAATACTTACTAACAGAAAACTGTACAATTAATTATGTGGGAAAAAGTTCAACAAACCGTAAATTACCTTAAAGAAAGAACAAACTACACACCTGAATTCGGAGTAATATTGGGCTCTGGATTAGGAAGTTTTATATTTGATATAAATATTGAGCATCAAATTCCGTATGAAGAAATTCCGAACTTCCCGGTTTCGACCGTAGAGGGTCATAAAGGCAATCTTATTTTCGGAAAAATAGGAAATAAGTCGGTGGTGGCTATGCAAGGAAGATTTCATTATTATGAAGGTTATTCGATGCAAGAAGTAACTTTTCCGGTACGAGTAATGAAATATCTCGGAATTGAAACACTCATTGTTTCTAATGCTTCGGGAGGAGTAAATCGAAGTTATGAAGTAGGAGATGTTGTTATTATTTATGACCATATCAATATGTTTCCGGAACATCCACTGCGAGGAAAAAATGACGAACGATTTGGACCTCGTTTTGTAAATATGGGAGAACCTTATAACCGACAACTCATTGCAAAGGCTAAGAGCATTGCAAAAGAAGAAAACCTAGTTGTAAAAGACGGAATCTATTACGGATTACAAGGTCCTACTTTTGAGACTTTGGCAGAATACAATATGGTGAGAATAGTAGGAGCAGATTGCGTTGGAATGTCTACCGTTCCTGAAGTTATCGTAGCAAGACATATGGACTTAAACTGTTTCGGAATCTCGATTATTTCAGATATGGGAACCGAAGACGAAATGGATAAAATATCGCACGAAGAAGTGCTTAAAGCCGTTAAAAAAGCCGAACCCAATGCTCGAAAACTAATTAAAGAATTAATCCTGCAATCGTGAAGTATTTTTTCCAGAGATTAGAATTTTTAGAAATCTTAAATTTTACCTTCAACCAATTTATATCCATTTTTATGAACTAAAACAGGATAAATTGCAAGCAACCAATGTGCTTTACCGTAAAGCAATACAATTTTTTCATCTTTGGAATTAAGCAGTTTATCCGTTAAATATTCATCTCTGAATTCGTGAGAAATTACATACTCTGCATTTAGATGATCGCATTTATACGTTTCGTTTAAAGGCGTACTGAAATCACACTCATCAAGTTTTATTTTTCCGTATTTTGCCTCGTACAAATCAAGTAACCTGTTTAGGCTCAAATCTACATTTATGTCTGTCACCTCATTTATGCCTGTATTAGTCTTAGTTTGCCCTACATATTTTTTAAAACATTTAGGTAAGGACTTGTTTTCTTCATCAGCATAGCCTCCTTTCAGGTTGTATCCTAATAATTTTCGAAATTTCATATTAAGCGTGTCCTGAAGGGGTTGATTTTCTATATCTTCTCTCGTTAATCCTTCATAGTAAATTATATATCCTTCTTTTCTTTTTTGATTGATAAAGTCTTCTATTTCTTCAAAATATTTTTTACTGCCCAAATGTGCATTAGCCAAATAAATTATCTCCCGATTGTCTTTAACTAATACTTTTTTATATTTGGATATAGACTTTTTGATAATTAAAAACACGGAACATTGTACAGGTACAAGAAGTCAAGGTAAAGGCAAAAAACAATAAAATTATTTTTTTCATAGCTGTTTTTGAGATTTTATGTACTGTTTACAATAACAAAGCAACAGGAAAAACCTATTGCTTTGCCTTATACTAATTCCTAGAAAATGGCTTTAATTTAAGATAGAGTGTGAAATTCCTTAATTTATGTTATCGGCTTTTATCTTCCTGACAAAATACAAAAATAATTTACATTTTAAATGTATATCATATTTTTTATTAACATTGGTAATAACCAATACAAATTTTGTCCGATTTCACTTATAAAAGAGTAAAAAAGTTATATTTGTAAAAACTTCAATCTAAGAATACCATGAGTGTAAGTAACAATATCAGAAAATTACGGGCAAAAACTAGAAAATCACAATAGGAACTGGCAGATTTACTGGAAGCGGAACGCAAAACCTACGTAAACTGGGAAAATGGAAAAACTGACATAAAATCAAAATATATCCCCAAACTTGCCAAAATATTTAATGTAGATATACAGGATTTGTTCAAAGAATCAAATACAAGTTTAAAGATACATCAAGAGAACAGAAAAAATAAAGACAACTCTATAAATAACAGTATCGTTCTTGTAGTACCCGATAAAGAAAGTATAAATCAGTTGGCTGAGGTTTTAAAAAAAAATATTTATCAGAAAACAAATGATTAAAAATGACCAAAAAAGAACGTGTTGATTTTGTTATAAACACATTAGAAGAACTTTATCCCGAGACTCCTATTCCGTTAAATCACAAAGATACTTACACCCTTTTGATAGCAGTTTTGCTTTCGGCTCAATGCACAGACGCACGAGTAAACAAAATCACTCCTCTGCTATTTGCGGAAGCAGATAATCCTTATGATATGGTGAAATTAGGTTTGGATAGAATTGCCGATATCATTCGCCCTTGTGGACTTACTCCGATGAAATCAAAAGGAATTTATGGGCTTTCTCAAATTTTAATTGATAAATACAACGGAGAAGTTCCTAATGACATAGAGGCATTAGAGACATTGCCAGCTGTTGGACATAAAACAGCCAGTGTGGTAATGAGCCAAGGATTTGGTGTACCTGCATTTCCGGTGGATACTCATATTCATCGCTTAATGTATCGTTGGAATCTTTCAAACGGAAAAAGCGTGCAACAAACCGAAAAAGACGCTAAACGTTTATTTCCTAAAGAGCTTTGGAATAAACTCCATCTTCAGATTATCTATTACGGACGCGAATACTCTCCGGCTAGAGGCTGGGATATTAATAAAGATATTATTACAAGAACCATCGGAAGAAAAGAATTTTTGAAATAAAAAAGCCTTTCATTTGTACAAATGAAAGGCTTTAAAACCTTGAAGTTTAAGCTTCAACAATTATGAAAAAATTATTTTCCTTTTTCCATTCTTTCTTTTAGTTCTGCAAGAGCATCAATATCACCTAAAGTAGTTTTTTCTACTTGAGTATTGCTTGTATTTGCTTCAGCTTCTTTAGCTATTTTTTCTTCTTCCTCACGGAACATTGCTGTATGAGAAGCTACTACTCTTTTAAACTCTTTGTTAAACTCGATTATTTTGAATTCAGCAGAATCTCCTTTTTTAAGTTTCTTACCGTCTTCTTTTTCTAAATGACGAGTCGGAATAAATGCTACTACATCCTCGTTAAACTCTATAGTTGCACCTTTATCAACGATTTCAGAAATAGTTGCAGTGTGAACTGTTCCTACTCCAAAAGCATCTTCATATTTATCCCAAGGATTTTCTGTAGTTTGTTTGTGACCCAAAGAAAGTTTTCTTCCTTCAACATCAAGTTCTAATACCACTACGTCTAATTTATCTCCTACATTTACAAATTCTGAAGGATGTTTGATTTTCTTAGTCCAAGAAAGATCAGAGATGTAAATAAGTCCGTCTACTCCTTCTTCTAATTCTACGAATACTCCAAAATTAGTAAAGTTTCTTACGGTTCCTACGTGCTTAGATCCCACAGGGTATTTAGCTGTAATATCCGTCCAAGGGTCTTGAGTAAGTTGTTTAATACCTAACGACATTTTTCTTTCTTCTCTGTCTAAGGTAAGAATAACAGCTTCAACCTCATCTCCAACTTTTACGAAATCTTGTGCACTTCTCAAGTGTGTTGACCAAGACATTTCTGAAACGTGGATAAGCCCTTCTACTCCTTCTGCTACTTCAATAAATGCTCCATAATCAGCAAGTACAACTACTTTACCTTTTACTTTATCACCTACATTAAGATCAGCCGAAAGTGCATCCCAAGGATGAGCGCTCAATTGTTTAAGTCCTAATTGGATTCTTGATTTATCTTCATCAAAGTCAAGGATTACCACATTCAATTTTTGATCTAGCTCAAGAACTTCACTTGGGTGATTGATTCTTGACCACGAAAGATCTGTAATATGGATAAGTCCGTCAACTCCTCCAAGATCGATAAATACTCCGTAAGAAGTAATGTTTTTAACCACTCCTTCAAGTACTTGACCTTTTTCAAGTTGTCCGATAATTTCTTTTTTCTGTTCTTCGATATCAGCCTCAATAAGAGCTTTGTGAGAAACCACAACGTTTTTGAATTCGTGATTAATTTTAACCACTTTGAATTCCATTGTTTTGTTTACGTATTGATCGTAATCACGGATTGGTTTCACATCAATTTGAGATCCAGGTAAGAATGCTTCGATTCCGAAAACATCTACAATCATACCTCCTTTTGTTCTTGCTTTTACGAATCCGTTTACGATTTCACCAGTTTCGTTAGCAGCAATAACTCTATCCCAAGCTTTAATAGTACGAGCTTTTCTATGCGAAAGAACCAGCTGTCCTGCTTTGTCTTCTCTTACATCAATAAGTACTTCTACTTTGTCACCTACTTTTAGGTTCGGGTTGTAACGGAATTCATTTAAAGAAATAACCCCTTCTGATTTTTGGTTAATGTCTACAATTGCATCGCGGTCTGTAATACGAACTACTGTTCCTTCAACAACTTCGTCATCTGCAGTAGAAACAAAAGTTTTTTCTACTAAATCTTCGAATTCTTTAAGGTTTTTTGCATCAACAGCATCAATACCTTCTTGATAACTTTCCCAATTAAAGTTTTGTAAAAACTCTTGTTGGTCTTTTGTGATTTCAGACATAATCTGATTTTTTAATTTGTATTCTGTAATCTTAATTTCTCTATAAAGCACTAATTACAGAAGTGTTTATAAATATGTTTTACTTAAATCGCCTTTTTCCGAGAAATTCTATGGCTAAAAAAAGGACTGCAAAGATACAACTATGTTTTTTATTTTCAAACCTTTATATAAAAAAACACAACTTAATTTAAACACCTACTTTTTCTAAGGCTTACTGTTTAAATTAAGCTTTATGTACTTCTTTGTACCACCTGTGTTTTTGGAGTAATTTGATTGTAGGGTTCAGAAAAATTAAAAAGAATAGAGAAGTAATCGTATTAGAAATTGTAAAAGCAAGAGCAACTTGAACAGCAAGGTTATTGGTAACACTTTCGACAAAACGCCCTAAAAGACCTAAAAATGGAAGCAACAGTAACACTCCGACCAAATTAAATGTAAAGGCAGATAAAGCAGTCAGTCTGGATAACGGAGAGAGCTTTAAACTTACCAACAAAGCTGTAGAGGTTGTACCTACATTAGCTCCTACCACAATAGGTATGGCAGAATCGAGTGTAATTACACCTTGCGTAATAAGAACAATTACTAACCCTACTACAACCGAACTCGACTGAATAATTACTGTTATCACAATACCGTATAATATCCCTAAAAGCGGATTAGACGCTTTAGACAATATTTCTATCAGTTGAGGGTCGTTCCGCAAAGGCTCCATTGCTTGACTGATAAAAGAAAGCGAAAAAAAGATAAATCCAAAATAAAAGATTGATTTCCCTAAGGTCGAAATTTTAGTAGGAACCATACTGATAAGAGTGCCTAACACAATAAAAACAGGTCCTAGTAGATGAGATTGAAACGTCACAATCCAACCTGTTGATGTAGTTCCGACATTAGTTCCGAGAAGAATGAGCAAACTCTCTTTAAATGTTAGAACGCCTGAACTGACAAGGGAAACCGTAAGCGAAGAAACCATTGTACTGGATTGAACTATGGCTGTCATTATTCCTCCTAATAAAAACCCTCCTAACGGAACAGAAGTAAGCTTTCCTATCCAGTTTTGAAGTTTTTCAACACCAAAATTTTCAATTTCTTGACTAAAACTCTGCAGCCCATAAACAAAAAGTGAAATAGCAGCAATAATAATGATTATAGTCTGAAATGTTTCGAACGACATAACCTTTAAATTTAAACGCAAACCTGCCAAGCTTATTGGCTTGACAGGTCATTTACAAATATAATATTTTTTATTTTTCGATTTCTCGAAGGTTTTCCATCTTTTTGAAAGCTAAAAAGCCTTTTATATCTTCAAAATGCTCTCTAACTCTTTTGTTTCCGAACTCAAAAACTTTAGTTACTAATCCGTCTAAAAAGTCTCTATCGTGCGAAACCAAAATAAGCGTTCCGTCAAAATCCTTTAAAGCATCTTTAATAATATCTTTTGTCTTCATATCTAGATGGTTCGTTGGTTCATCCAAAATTAGCACATTTACGGGTTCTAACAAAAGTTTTATCATGGCTAACCGTGTTTTTTCTCCTCCCGAAAGCACTTTTACTTTTTTAGTGGTATCATCTCCAGAAAACATAAAAGCACCTAATAAATCTTTGATTTTAGTTCTAATATCTCCGACTGCAATTTGATCAATCGTTTCAAAAACAGTTAATTCGCCATCTAAAAGCGAGGCCTGATTTTGTGCAAAATATCCAATTTGTACATTGTGACCAATTTCGAGTTTTCCTTCAAAATCAATCTCTTTCATAATAGCTTTGATCATTGTAGATTTTCCTTCTCCGTTTTTTCCAACAAAAGCTATTTTTTGCCCTCGTTCGATAACAATATTTGCATTTTTGAACACCACATGGTCTCCATAAGATTTAGACAAATCTTCTACTACAACAGGATATTGACCGCTTCGTGGAGAAGGAGGAAACTTTAGTCTCAAAGCTGAAGTATCTACTTCATCAACCTGAACGAGTTCTAATTTTTCAAGCATTTTAACCCTTGATTGAACCTGTAATGTTTTTGAATATGTGCCTTTAAATCTTTCGATAAACTCTGTTGTCTCAGCAATCATTTTCTGCTGTTCTTCGTATGCTTTAAGTTGATGAGCTCTTCTATCTTTACGAAGTTCTAGATAATGAGAATATTTGGCTTTGTAGTCATAAATTCTCCCCATAGTAACCTCAATGGTGCGATTGGTGATGTTATCCACAAAGGCTCTATCATGCGAAATCACAATAACTGCCTTAGCAGAATTAATCAAAAAATCTTCTAACCATTCAATACTTTCAATGTCCATATGATTGGTAGGTTCATCAAGTAAAATAAGGTCTGGTCTTTTAAGAAGAATTTTTGCTAGTTCAATCCGCATTCTCCAACCTCCCGAAAATTCAGAGGTAGGACGCAAAAAGTCTTCTCTGGAAAACCCTAATCCTTTTAGAACCTTTTCGACTTCTGCTTCATAATTTATTTCTTCAATCGAATAAAATTTTTCAGATAGTTCGGAAACTTTTTCAATCAACTTCATATATTCAGCACTTTCGTAGTCCGTGCGAACAGTAAGCTCATTATTAATTTGCTCTATCTCATCACGCATTTTAAAAATATCCGAAAAAGCCTTGGAGGTTTCTTCAAATACCGTAGCTGTATCTTGAGTCAGTAAATGTTGAGGTAAATAAGCTATAACTGCTTCTTTGGGAGCAGAAATACTTCCGGAACTAGGCTTGTTTACTCCGGCAATTATTTTGAGTAAAGTAGATTTTCCTGCTCCGTTTTTACCCATTAGAGCTATTTTATCCGTTTCGTTTATCGAGAAAGAAACGTCACTAAACAGAGTTGTTCCACCAAATTGAACTGAAATATCATTTACTGTAATCATCACTTTAAATTTTGAAACGGCAAAGATAGTTTTTTTAGTATTCTACAAGGATAGATATTTTAATATAAAAACATTATTTAGAATATATTATTTTTAAAAAAAAGCGGTAGTCTTTCGACTACCGCTTTCAATCGGATTTGTATTTAAATTATGGAATTATTATTCATCTCTATTTAGATAAACCCAACCACTTTTTTGGCTACCATCAATAAATGTTACAAGATAGTAATAAGTAGCTGTTGGCAACAAATCATCTCCATCAGTAGTCTGACCATACCATTCATTGGTATACCCGTTTTCTTTTTCATATACTGTTCTTCCGTAACGGTTAAAGATTTTAACTTCACGTACATTAAAGTTTGACAAATCAAAAGTATCATTTCTTCCATCGTCGTTTGGCGAAACTCCTTTTGGTATCATACATTGTGTTCCGTCGATAGTTACAGTTTTAGAAACTGAACAATTTGCACTATCAGTAATTGTAACAGTATACTCTCCGCTATCAAGCCCACTAATATTAATCGTATCACCTGAACCAGTGAACCCAGGACCTGACCAGTCGTAACTTACATTAGAAAAATCTCCTGTATTGCTTACAAAAAGCATAAACTGATTGTCAA
>Ga0209075_1002178_pt1 | contig 17526 bp, 13 predicted proteins | sample Stecom2011_FD_187523 | JGI IMG/M metagenome (GOLD analysis project Ga0209075, IMG submission 187523) | Agricultural soil microbial communities from Utah to study Nitrogen management - Steer compost 2011 (SPAdes) (version 2) | ecosystem: Environmental > Terrestrial > Soil > Agricultural land...
TGTCTATTTCTTCTCTCTTATTAATCCTAACAAATTCTTCTACAGTATAAAAACCAAAACCTTGCTTTAAATTTTTACTATACATAAACAATACATTAAAACTTTATACCCAAAAAAACACTTATTCCTTGTACATTTAATCTAGGCAACGAATCTATTAGAGAAGCTATAGTAATTTCCAGAATCTGTAGAAAAAAATCAAAAAAATAAAGCACTATATATCAGTCATTTATAAAAAAGCTTATGACCTATATCTTTAATAAATTCTGCTCCCTTAAACCTTTATAACAAATCTACAATAAATCCAACTAAAAACAAAGGATATGACAAGTAAAAATAGCTTTTTTATTTGAATACCCGCCAATTATGATATAAAATTTTAAATATATTATTTTATAAGCTCTCAAAGTTGATTTTTGTTAATAAAAAATGTACATTTGAGAATTATTAATCCAATCCAATAACATTATGAGAAGAATTTTATTTGCAGTCTTTGCTGTATTAATTTTATCAAATGGTTATTCTCAAAGAAACTTTTGGCAATTAAGCTCTGACGAAGAAGTAGCTTCATTAGATAAAAAAGAAAGAGGGTCAATTGTTCTGGAATATCATGTATTTGCCTTAGATTTTGCAGGCATCAAAAATGCTTTGAGTACAGCAGTGAGTAGAGAATCAGGACTACCTTCTGATTTGATTTTGGCTTTTCCGAACCCTAATGGAGAATTAGAGTATTTTAGAGTGTATGAGGCCTCAATCATGCACAAAGAGTTAGCCGACAGATATCCCGATATTAAATCCTATATAGGAATCGGCTTAGACGACAAAACAGCTATGATTCGTTTTAGCACTACTATTTTTGGTTTCCATGGAATGACTTTTTCGGGAAAATTAGGAACAAGCTACATTGATCCTTATACAACAGATCTGAATTATTACATCGTATACGCTAAGAAAAACACCATGACAACTAATACTTTCGAATGTTTAGTTGAAAGCAGCCCTGAACCTCAGCAAGAAGTGTTTTTCTCTCCTAGAAACAATACACAAGCCTTAGCTAATAACGGAATCTTCAGAACCTATCGCTTAGCTATGGCGTGTACTACAGAATATGCTGCTTTCCACGTAAATGCAGCAGGACTAAACGGTGGTACAGAATCTCAGAAAAAAGCCGCTGTTTTAGCCGCTATGAATGTAACAATGACTCGTGTAAACGGAATTTATGAAAGAGACATGGCCTTGACCATGCAGCTAGTACCAAACAATGACAATGTTATTTTTATCACTTCTGACAATTTTAGCAACAATAATGCGGAACAACTTATTATTCAGAGCCAAACTGTAATAGATGGTTTTATTGGCTCTGCTAACTATGATATAGGTCACACCGTAAGTACCGGAGGGGGTGGTCTGGCTCAAATGTACTCTCCTTGCTCTCCTAATAAAGCTAGAGGAGTTACCGGAACAAATCAACCTGTCGGAGATCCTTTTGACGTTGATTATGTAGCTCACGAAATGGGACATCAATGGGGAGCTAATCACACTTTCAACAATTTTTGTAGCGGAAACAGAAATAACTCTACGGCAGTAGAACCGGGCAGTGGATCAACCATTATGGGGTATGCCGGAATTTGCCCACCAAATGTTCAAGGTAATTCTGATGCTCACTTCCATGCCGTAAGTTTAGCAGAAATGGACAATTTTGTAAACGGACAAGGAAGTTGTTCTGTAAATACAAGCACCAACAACATGGCGCCTGTTATCACTTCTATTCCAAACTATACCATCCCTTATGGAACTGCATTTGTACTAAGGGGTAACGCTACAGACATAGATAGCAGTACTCTTACTTATTGCTGGGAACAAACCAACCCTCAGGTTTCAACACAGCCTCCGCTGTCTACAAACACTACAGGGCCTAACTTCCGTTCATACCCTCCTTCTGATTCTCCTAATCGATATATGCCAAGAATACAAAACATTTTGGCAGGAAATCTTACTCCTACATGGGAAGTGGTCCCTTTTGTAGGACGTTCGATGAATTTCGCTCTAACCGTGAGAGATAATGACGGTCCTTTCGGAGGACAAACTGCTAGAGCCAATATGACCGTTACTACATCAGGAACTATAGGACCTTTTTCGGTAACATCACAAAATACTAGTACTGCTTGGACAACTTATACTACACAAACCATCACTTGGGATGTGGCCGGAACAACCAATGCTCCTGTAAATACTTCTCACGTTAATATTAGACTTTCAATAGATGGTGGTATGACATACCCTATCCTTCTAGCAGAAAACACTCCAAATGACGGTTCAGAACAAATTACTGTTCCCGGAGTAAACACCAACTCTGCTAGAGTTATGGTTGAAGCAGTTAACAATATTTATTTTGCTATTAATGCTGCCCCTATTTCGATAACTGGAACTGTGGGTACAGAAGACTTCGAGCTATCTAACTTTACCGTATATCCAAACCCAAACAAAGGAAACTTTACAGTGGCTTTTGATTCACAAAGTTCAAACGATATCAAAATTTCAGTGTTTGACATAAGAGGAAGGCAAATTCTATCCGAACAGTATCAAAACACCGGAACATTTAGCCAAAATATCAACTTAGGTAATGCTGAAGCAGGAATCTATATTGTAAATGTAGAAGACGGAAACACCAAAGAAACCAGAAAAATTATCGTAGAATAATAATTCTGAGTATTCAGAAAATAAAAGAGCCCGAAGAAATCTTCGGGCTCTTTTTATGAATTAATTTTAGAGAAATTATCCCAAAACTTCTTTTACTTTTTTACCAATTTCAGCCGGAGAATCTACCACATAAATTCCACACTCTCTCATGATTCTCTTTTTAGCTTCTGCAGTATCGTCCGCACCTCCTACGATAGCACCTGCATGCCCCATTGTACGCCCTTTCGGAGCAGTCTCTCCTGCGATAAATCCAACAACCGGCTTACGGTTTCCGTCTTCTTTAATCCAACGAGCCGCATCTGCTTCAAGCTGACCTCCAATCTCTCCAATCATTACAATACATTTAGTCTCTGGGTCGTTCATCAACAACTCAACAGCCTCTTTAGTGGTTGTTCCGATAATTGGGTCTCCACCAATTCCGATAGCAGTTGTAATTCCTAAACCTTGTTTTACCACTTGATCTGCCGCCTCATATGTCAAAGTTCCCGATTTAGATACGATTCCAACAGGTCCTTTTTTGAAAACGAAACCTGGCATAATTCCTACCTTCGCTTCTTCTGCAGTGATTACTCCCGGACAGTTTGGCCCTATCAAACGACAGTCTCTTTTCTTTACATAATCATAAGCCTTAATCATATCGGCTACGGGAATACCTTCTGTGATAGTAATAATCACTTTAATCCCAGCATCAGCAGCTTCCATAATAGCATCAGCAGCAAACGCAGGTGGGACAAAAATGATACTTGTATCTGCTCCTACTTGATCGACAGCATCTTTTACTGTATTAAAAACTGGACGGTCTAGGTGAATAGTCCCTCCTTTTCCAGGAGTCACACCACCAACCACATTAGTTCCATACTCTATCATCTGAGAAGCGTGAAAAGTCCCTTCACTTCCCGTAAATCCTTGAACGATTATTTTCGAATTTTTGTTTACTAAAACACTCATTGTATGATAATTTTGATTAAAGCTAGGCAAAAGTACGGTTTTCTGTTTGTTTTTTGAAATGAATGTGTCATTTTATTTTTAAAAAGTTTAATACCTTTGATTTAGGTTAAATTAGAGTGTGTGAAAAAATTAGAAATCGCTTGTTTTACAACCCCTTGTGCTCTTATGGCTGAACAAGCAGGAGCAGACCGAATTGAATTCTGCAAAGACTACACTCTGGGTGGCATCACTCCCAATTTTGAAGACGTCCGATTCTTAAAAGAAAAGCTACAAATTCCTGTATTTGTGATGATTCGCCCCAGAGGTGGCAACTTTGTTTATTCCGAAGCTGAGTTAAATCAAATGAAAAGCAATATTACCCGACTCAAACTACTTGATGTAGACGGATTTGTTTTCGGTATTTTAGACAAGAAAAACCAAATCAATAGAATACAAAACAAAGAATTGGTCAAACTTGCTTATCCAATCCCCTGCACTTTTCATCGAGCTTTTGACTCTTGTAAAAATCCGTTAGCAGCTTTAGAAAACGTCATAGAATGCGGATTTCAATTTATCTTAACTTCGGGTAATATCGGAAAAGCCACAAAGGGTATTGGAGTCTTAAAACAATTAGTCGAAAAAGCTCAAAACCGAATTTCAATCATTGTGGGAGGTGGGGTCAGGTCATCCAATATTGAATTCTTAAACCAAGAAACCAATGCTTCTTGGTTCCACTCAGCCTGTATTACAGACGATTCCTTTGAGATAAACCCATCAGAAATAAAAGCCATAAAAAATCATCTATGAAAAACTACCTTTCTCTTTTATTGGTTTTGCTGAGTCATGTTGTTTTTTCTCAAACTCAAATCAGAAGTTTGTCGGAAGAAAAATGGGAGTTTTCTCAAAGTGGACAAAACCAATGGTATTGGGCAAAAATTCCGTCTGTAGTACATTTAGATTTATACGAAAATAAACTCATTCCGGATCCTTTTTATTCCGATAACGAAAAACATCTTCAATGGATTGAAGAAAAAGATTGGATATATTCCACCACTTTTACGGTTTCAAAAGAAGAATTAGATAGTCAAAATATCGAACTCGTGTTTGACGGGCTCGACACTTTTGCGGAGGCCTTCTTGAACGGAAAACCAATTTTGAAATCCGACAACATGTTTGTGGGTCATCAAGTCGATGTCAAAAAGATTTTAAACCTTGGGCAAAACACTTTGGTTGTTCGGCTTGAATCGGCTGTAAAAAAAGCAAAAGAAAGAGCAAAGGAAATTTCTTACCAACTCCCTGAAGGCGAAAGAGTTTTTGTAAGAAAAGCACAATATCAATTCGGTTGGGATTGGGGACCACGATTCGTCACTTGTGGTATTTGGAAAGATATTAAACTCCGATTTTGGAACAATGCCCGAATCGAAAATGTAAAATACAGTACAATTTCTTTAGGGAAAACACAAGCCGATTTAGAATTCACTGTGGATTTAGTAGCAGAAAAAGACCATCATTACAATTTACTGATTAACGAAACAATCTACCCGATAAAACTAAAAAAAGGTTTGCAGACCATCAAAGTTCCTTACGAAATTCAAAACCCTAAACTTTGGTGGACCAACGGACTTGGAGAGCAGAATCTATACAATTTCAACATCGAATTACATCCTTCTAAAAAATCGGAAGTTCTAGACCAGAAAACCATTACAATCGGGCTCCGAACTCTAGAACTAGTTCAAGAACCTGATGAGTTCGGAAAATCATTTTACTTTAAACTCAACGGAGTTCCTGTTTTTATGAAAGGAGCAAACTACATCCCATCAGAGAGTTTTTTGCCTCGAGTAACCGACAGCATTTATAGGCAACTCATACAAACAGCAGTAGATGCCAATATGAATATGCTCCGTGTTTGGGGTGGCGGCATCTACGAAAATGATGTTTTTTACGAAGAATGTGACAGAAACGGAATCTTGGTTTGGCAAGATTTTATGTTTGCTTGTGCTATGTATCCGGGTGATGAAGATTTTCTGAAATCCGTAAAACAAGAAATTATACACAACGTAAATCGCTTGCAAAATCACCCAAGTATTGCTTTATGGTGTGGCAACAACGAAGTCGACGAAGCTTGGCACAATTGGGGTTGGCAAAAACAATTTGGCTATTCTGAGCGAGATTCTACAAAAATCTGGAAAGATTACAAAGCCATCTTCAAAGAATTGATTCCGAAAACACTGGATTCTCTCCTATCCAAAGATAAAAACATTTATTGGGAATCTTCACCTTCGATGGGTTGGGGGCGAAAAGAGAGTCTATTACAAGGAGATTCTCATTATTGGGGAGTTTGGTGGGGTAAACAACCTTTTGAAATCTACAAAGAAAAAGTTGGGCGATTTATGAGCGAATATGGCTTTCAAAGTATGCCAAGTATCGAAACTTTCCGAAAAATTGCTCCTGAACGAGACCTTCATCTGCAGTCCGTTTCGGTAAAAAATCACCAAAAGCATCCGGTGGGCTATGAAACCATTCAGGAATATATGGGCCGTGATTTTCCGGTTCCGACTGATTTTGAAGATTATATTTATGTTTCTCAACTTTTACAAGCACATGGTATGCAAATTGCCATCGAAGCTCACAGAAGAGCGATGCCTTATTGTATGGGATCGCTCTATTGGCAACTCAACGACTGCTGGACTGTAACCTCTTGGAGTTCTGTAGATTATTACGGAACTCGAAAAGCTTCTCACTATCAGGCCAAACGCAGTTTTGAACCTGTAATTCTTTCGATAACCGAAGAAGAAAATGACATCTTAGTTTACGGAATCAACGATTTACCCGAAGCAGAAAGAGGTATGCTTCGGCTAGAACTATTCGACTTCGAAAGTAATATTCCGATTTGGCAAGAATATCACAGCAATGCTAACAACCTATCTTCCAAAGACATAAAAATCTTCGAAATAAAAAGTACAGACAGTACTTTATTGTGCAGTATTCCGAAAAAAACATTCGAAAAATTTGATCAAAGTAAAATTGTATTGAAAGCCTCGCTTTTCGGAAAAGAAAAAATATACACTTCGCTTTTCTACTTCCTAAAACCCAAAAATTTAACCCTTACTAAACCTAATATTGCAGTATATATTTTAGACAACCAAACTGTTCTCTTGCAATCTGACGTTTTGGCTAAAAATGTATTTCTAAAAGCTGGTGATGTAGTTTTTGATGACAATTATTTCGATTTGCTTCCTAGGGCTTGGAAGATAATTAAAACCTCTAAACCTGTTCAACAAATCGACATTAAAACCCTTTTTGATGTGATGAAATAATCACACTTTTCTCTCACAAAAAGATTTTCCTCCCACAAAATTCCACTTTATGTTTATGGAAAGTTTTTCTTTCCAAAAAACTTGCTTTTTATCTTAAAATACCAGTTTACACAGGCTTTTTCTAAGTATTTAAATTTGAGTCGAAAAGCCTCAAACTGAAAAAGTTATCAACAAAGTGGGTTAAAGTGGTAGAATGTGGGAAAATTTTCTATATTTTTGCTTCAATAAATCAACTTGGGAAAAAAGTGACCACTATAATCGGTACATACGAATGTAAAATCGACGCCAAAGCAAGGGTAATGATCCCTGCTCCGCTCAAGAAACAGCTTGATTCTTTGAGTGATGGCTTCGTATTGAAACGTTCGGTGTTTCAATCTTGTTTGGAGCTTTATCCGATGAAAGAATGGAACGAGTTGATGCAAAAAGTAAACAAACTAAACCGATTCAAAAAAGAAAACAACGACTTCATCAGACGATTTACTTATGGAGTAAAGGTGGTAGAGATTGATAGTGCAGGTCGTTTTTTGATTCCGAAAGATTTGGTGGTTTATGCCAAGATTGAAAAAGACGTAGTGTTGAATTCTGTCGGGAATTTTCTGGAAGTATGGGATAAAGACCTTTACGAAAAAGCTGTTGATGATGCTTCAGGAGATTTTGCAGAACTGGCAGAAAGAGTAATGGGAGGATTTGATGATGAATAATACAGAATATCACAGCCCGGTATTGTTGAAGGAGTCGGTTGATGGGCTAAACATCAAACCCGACGGAGTATATGTCGATGTGACTTTTGGTGGTGGTGGACATTCTAGAGAAATTCTCAGCAGACTCGGACACAACGGAAAACTCATCGCTTTTGACCAAGACGAAGATGCCTTAGCCAATGCGATTGATGACCCGAGATTCTTGTTGATAAATGAGAATTTCAGATACATAAAAAGGTTCTTGAGATTTCATGGTTATCGTCACGTGGACGGAATTCTGGCAGATTTAGGCGTTTCTTCACATCAGTTTGATGTGGCTGAACGTGGTTTTTCTACTCGATTCGAAGCAGATTTAGACATGCGAATGAACCAAAAAAGCAGTCTAAGTGCTTATGAAGTCATCAACGAGTACGAAGAAAAACACCTGAGACAAATCTTGTCAGAATACGGAGAAGTGAAAAGCGCAGCGGGAATGGCTTATGCGATTGTCAACAGCCGGAAAACAGAACCCATTAAAAACTCCGAAAGACTCAAAGAAGTATTAGCAAAGTTCTTACCCGCTCATAAAAGCAATAAAATTTTGGCTCAAGTATATCAAGCCATCAGAATAGAAGTTAACCAAGAAATTGAAGTTCTAAAAGAATTCTTAGAACAAACGGTTGAAGTACTGAAACCCACAGGACGGTTAAGCGTAATATCCTATCATTCGTTAGAAGATAGATTAGTAAAACGCTTCATGCGAAACGGAATGTTTGAAGGCGAACCCGAAAGGGACTTTTTTGGGAATTTTGAAGTTCCTTTTAAAATTATCGAAAAACTGATTGTGCCTACAGAAGAAGAAATTGCTCGAAACAACAGAGCTCGAAGTGCAAAACTAAGAGTGGCAGAAAAGCTTTAACTCCCCTAAACGTGTGTGAGGATTATGAAAGGCGGATTATACAACATATTACGAACAAAATTTTTGATAGACGATGATGCTATAAAACATTGGAAGTTTATCATCTTTTTGGTGTTTCTGGCCATTATCATGATTGCAAACACCCATAGGTTTGAAAAAAAACTTTTTCGAATTGCCGACCTAAATGTCGAAAACAAGGAGTTGAGGTCCATTTTCGCAGATACCCGAACGGAGTTGATGAAACTAAAAATGGAATCGACAATAGCGCAAAAAATGAGTGAAATAGGGATTTACCCACCCGAAGTCCCACCCGTAAAAATTAAAGTAGTTAAAGACAAAGACAACCATTAAAAACAATACAAATTGCAAAACAAAAAAGTGTCATATCGAATCTTCCTCGTAGCCTTCGGTATTTTACTGTTGACAATTGGTATTGTGTTTAAATTAACCCAAATTCAGTGGGCAGACGGAGAATATTACCGAAATCTGGCAGAGAAAAATACTATCCAAACCTTTGTGATTCCGGCCAATCAGGGGAATATTTACTCTGCAGACGGAAGTCTTTTAGCTATTTCTATTCCGAATTATACTATTCGTTTTGATGCTGTAGCTCCAACGAACGAGAATTTTACTCAAAACATCAACGCTCTCGCTGATTCGCTTTCGGTTATGTTTGGCAAGCCAAGCAGTTTTTACAAAAACGAATTAATCAAAGCCAGAGCCAATCGAAATAGGTATTTTTTGATTGCCAGAAACCTCAATTATACTAATTATATGAGAGTGAAAAACTTCCCTCTCTTTAATTTAGGCACCTATAAAGGAGGCATGATAACCGAGCAAAAAACAGTCCGTCAACACCCGATTGGCAGAATTGCCGAAAGAACCATCGGTTACAGAAGGTTAAATGCAGATAGTACTTATACCAACATCGGAATAGAAGGGGCTTTCCAACAATACATCAACGGAAAAGACGGAAAAGTTGTCAAACAAAAAATGGCCAAAGGCCAATGGAAACCTATCAACGACAACAATGAAGTAGAACCTCAAGATGGTTATGATGTGATTTCGACTATCGATGTTTACATTCAAGATATAGCTCACCATGCTTTGCTGAAACAGTTGGAATACTACGAAGCTGATCACGGTTGTGTGGTGGTAATGGAAGTGAAAACAGGAGAAATCAAAGCCATTTCTAACCTGGGTAGACAAAAAAATGGCACTTATGCAGAAACCGTAAACTATGCCGTTTGGGAATCTCAAGAGCCCGGTTCTACTTTTAAGTTAGCTTCGTTAATCGCTTTGCTAGAAGACAAAAAAGTAGATACCTCAAAAGTATATGACACACAAGGAGGTGAAATTACCATCCATAAACGAAAAGTTCGGGATTCTAAAAGAGGCGGGTACGGAAAAATTTCACTTGCCAGAGGTATTGAGGTTTCTTCGAATACAGTAATCGTTCAAGCGGTTTATGAATCATATAAAGATAATCCGGCCGCATTCGTTGAGAAACTCTATGCTATGAATCTGAATCAACCATTGGGTATTCCGATTCAAGGAGAAGGAAAACCGGTAATTTATCATCCTAAACTCCATAAAGAACATTGGTCTGGGCTTACATTGCCTTGGATGGCTTACGGATATTCCTTACAGCTAACACCGTTGCAAACCTTAACGTTCTATAACGCCATTGCTAATAATGGTGAAATGGTAAAACCACAATTTGTAAAGGAAATCAGAGAATGGAACAAAACCGTAGCAAAATTCGAAAAAGAAGTCATTAACCCCAAAATATGTAGTGACGAAACCCTCAAAAAAGTTCAAGATATCCTGAAAAATGTCGTAGAAAGAGGAACCGGAAGAAAGCTCTATTCTCCAAATTTCTCCATGGCAGGGAAAACAGGAACAGCTCAAGTAGGCTATGCTGTGAGAGACAGTATGTATTATTCGTCTTCGTTTGCAGGTTATTTTCCTGCCGAAGACCCAAAATATTCTTGTATCGTAGTAATCCATAAACCATCTCGGTCAAAAGGATATTACGGAGCAGACGTGTCGGGACCGGTATTCAAAGCCGTGGCTCAAAAGATTTTCACCGACTCCCCTACTCACAACGAAGTGAAAAATCTGAATCAGTCACATCCAAAACAAGAACAAGATTATCAAAAATATAACAACCTGGTTAACAACCACAAAAATACAGTTCCGAATGTAAAAGGAATGCCCGGAATGGATGCCGTAGCATTGTTAGAAAACTTAGGTTTAAAAGTAAAAGTTACAGGAAACGGAAAAGTGAAATCACAATCGATTCCTGTAGGAGAAAAAATAGTGAAAAACCAAACTATAGTTTTAGAATTATCATAAACGGCTCTTGCCAATTTGCCACAAATGAAGAATTTAAAAGACATATTATATAGAACTTCCATCGAAGCTATCAAAGGTTCGACCGACAAAACTATTAGCAAAATCGAGTTCGATTCCCGTAAAGTTTCGAGCGGTGATGTGTTTGTGGCAATTAAAGGAACAGTGGCAGACGGACATCAATATATCAACAAATGTATTGAACAAGGCGCTGTAGCTATAGTTTGCGAAACCTTCCCGGAAAAAATAGTTGACGGTATCACCTATGTTCAAGTAAATAATTCTCATAAAGCCTTGGCTTTTATGGCAGCGAATTATTACGACAATCCGTCTGAAAAGTTAAAGCTAGTTGGAGTTACCGGAACCAACGGAAAAACCACCATCGCTACTCTTTTATATACAATGTTCGAAAAAGCCGGATATAAATCCGGATTACTCTCGACAGTAAAAATTAAAGTTCATCAAGCAGAATTCCCGGCTACACACACCACTCCCGATTCGCTCACGATAAACTATTATCTAAACGAAATGGTAGAAAGCGGAGTAGCTTATTGCTTTATGGAAGTGAGCTCACACGGAATTCACCAATCCAGAACCGAAGGATTGCACTTTGCAGGAGGAATTTTCACCAACTTATCACACGACCACCTCGACTATCACGCCACTTTCGCGGAATATCGAGATGTAAAAAAATCGTTTTTTGACAATCTTCCGAAGACGGCTTTTGCCTTATCAAACATTGATGATAAAAACGGAAGTGTGATGTTGCAAAACACCAAAGCTCAAAAAAGAACCTATTCGCTAAAATCATACTCTGATTATAAAGCTTATGTATTGGAAAATCAATTTATAGGATTACTCCTTAAAATTGACAATCAAGAAGTTTCTACTAAACTAATCGGAAACTTCAATGCTTATAATTTACTGGCTATTTATGCGGCAGGTGTTGAATTGGGATTAGAAAAACAAGAAGCTCTTACACTTTTGAGTCAACTCGAAAGCGTTTCAGGAAGATTCCAATATGTCGTATCAAAAACCAAAATCACAGCCATTGTGGATTACGCTCACACCCCCGATGCCTTGGAGAATGTGTTGAATACGATTACCGATATCCGAACCAAAAACGAACAACTCATTACGGTTGTGGGCTGTGGAGGTGACCGAGACAAAACCAAACGTCCGGTAATGGCTCATATCGCTAGCAGCTTGAGCGATAAAGTAATCTTCACTTCAGATAATCCGAGAACCGAAGACCCTGCAGTGATTATTTCAGAAATGGAAAAAGGCGTAGAGCCTCAAAACTATAAAAAAACACTTTCAATTCTAGACAGAAAACAAGCTATCAAAACAGCTTGTCAACTGGCCGAAAGCGGAGATATTATTCTGATTGCCGGAAAAGGTCACGAAACCTATCAAGAAATTAACGGAGTCAAACACGATTTTGACGACATGAAAATTGTAACCGAATTATTAGAACAGTTAAACAAGTAGCCGTATGTTGTATTACTTATTTGATTACTTAGACAAACACTTTGATTTACCCGGAACTGGGGTATTTCAATACATCACGTTTCGTTCTGCGGCTGCCGTGTTGCTGTCGCTAATACTTTCGACCGTTTTCGGTAAACAAATTATCAACTTTATCAGACGTAAACAAATAGGTGAAACCATTCGAGAATTAGGTCTGGAAGGACAAAACCAAAAAGCAGGAACTCCAACTATGGGAGGATTAATAATCATCTTCGCTACGCTGGTTCCCGTATTGCTCTTTGCCAAATTAGACAATATTTATGTTCTTCTACTCATCGTTACCACCATCTGGATGGGACTTATCGGATTCCTAGACGACTATATCAAAGTTTTCCGTAAAAACAAAGAAGGTCTAAAAGGAAGATTCAAAGTCGTAGGACAAGTTGGTTTAGGTCTTATCGTTGGCTCTGTGATGTATTTTAATGATGCTATAACGGTTAGAACAGACACCAGCAGCGGAAAGGTAGTAATCGAAAACGTTGACGGTATTCCTACAAAAATGTTGGAAGAAAAATCAACCGCAACTACGATTCCTTTCTTTAAAAACAATGAGTTTGATTATGCAGAATTGATTTCGTGGACAGGTGAAAACTATAAAGATTATGCTTGGTTGGTTTTCATTCCTATCGTAATCTTAATTGTTACGGCTGTATCCAACGGAGCCAACCTTACAGACGGAATCGACGGACTCGCTGCCGGTTCATCAGCCATAATTGTAGTCGCATTAGGGATATTTACCTTCGTTTCAGGTAATATCATTTTCTCGAATTACCTCAACATTATGTATATCCCGAACTCCGGAGAAATGACCGTGTTCATCTCGGCCTTCGTAGGAGCCTTAGTAGGATTCCTTTGGTATAACGCTTATCCGGCTCAAGTCTTTATGGGTGATACCGGAAGTTTGACTATCGGAGGTGTAATTGCAGTGTTGGCAATCGCCGTAAGGAAAGAATTATTAATCCCGGTGTTGTGCGGAATATTTTTTATCGAAAACCTATCGGTTGTAATGCAGGTTTCCTATTTCAAATACACCAAAAAGAAATATGGTGAAGGCCGAAGAATTTTTTTGATGGCGCCTTTACACCATCACTTCCAGAAAAAAGGATATCACGAAAGTAAAATAGTGACCCGCTTCTGGATCGTAGGAATACTGCTGGCCATCGTATCGATAGTTACTTTAAAATTGAGATAATGAAACTGGTTGTTTTAGGAGGAGGCGAAAGTGGAGTCGGAACTGCACTTTTAGGTAAAAAAGAAGGATACAAAGTTTTTTTGTCAGACTTCGGAAAGATAAAAGAAAAATACAAAGACGTTCTTATACAAAATCAGATTGAATGGGAAGATGAAAAGCATACCGAAGAAAAAATTCTGGATGCAGATGTGGTGATGAAATCTCCCGGAATTCCCGACAAGGCTCCAATAGTAAAAAAGCTAACAGAAAAAGGCGTGGAGGTTATCTCAGAAATCGAATTCGCCTCACGATTTTCAAAAGCTTATACGGTAGCCATTACAGGAAGTAACGGAAAAACCACGACCACAATGCTCACACATCACTTGCTCCAATCTGCAGGGCTGAACGTAGGACTGGCAGGAAACATCGGAGACAGTTATGCACAGCAAGTGGCCAACGGTAATTATGACGGATATGTGTTGGAATTATCGAGTTTCCAACTCGACGGAATCAAAAATTATGCGCCACATATCGCCGTAATTACGAACCTGAGCCCCGATCATCTGGACCGATATGATTACAAATACGAAAACTATATCAATGCAAAATTTCGTATTACGATGAATCAAACAGAAGACGATTATCTGATTTATGATGCCGATGACGTCGAGATCGAAAAATGGTTGAAAAACAACAAGACTAGAGCCAAATTAGTAGGCTTTTCACTAACGAAAACACTAACTAACGGAGCATATATAAATAAAGACACTATGATTATTAACGTTGACAATAAAGAAATGACAATCCCAGTAAGTAAAATCGCTTTAGAAGGCAAACACAACATTAAAAATGCCATGGCAGCTGCTACAGTAGCTCAAATTCTTCGTGTACGTAAAAACACAATTCGTGAAAGCATGTCAAACTTTCAAGGGGCTGAACATCGCTTAGAGAAAGTATTGAAAATCCACAATGTGCAGTACATCAACGATTCTAAAGCTACAAATGTCAATTCGGTTTATTTTGCTCTAGACAGCATTTCGACTCCTATCGTATGGATTGCCGGAGGAGTAGATAAAGGTAATGATTACAATGAACTAATGCCTTTAGTAAGAGAAAAAGTGAAGGCAATTGTATGCCTAGGTATAGATAACAAAAAACTCATCGATGCTTTCGGAAATGTAGTAGATATCATGGTAGAAACGCAAAGCATGGAAGAAGCCGTGAAAATCTCTTCAAAAATTGCAGAAAAAGGAGACACAGTACTCCTGGCTCCGGCTTGCGCAAGTTTTGATTTGTTCGAGAATTACGAAGATAGAGGAAACCAATTCAAACAAGCCGTAAGACAGTTATAATATGCTTTAAGCCCTAGGCTATAAGCAATTAAATAAAATTCACAAAAAAGCATACCGCATAAAGCGTATAGCATATTTAAAAAAATGAAGGCACTAATAAAAAATCTAAAAGGAGACAAAACCATCTGGGCTGTAGTAGCTCTTTTGGCTATTGTTTCGTTTTTGCCGGTTTATAGTGCCAGTAGTAATTTGGCTTACGGAGCTTACGGTAGCGGAAACACCTTAAGCTATCTGATAAAACACCTGGCTCATGTAGGCTTTGGTTTTTTCATTATTTATGTAGTGCACCGAATTCCGTATAACTACTTTAGAGCCATTTCGATTATCGGAATTCCAATTATTGTGCTCTTGTTGTTATACACACTATTGCAAGGAAAAACCATAGGCGGAGCCAATGCCAGCCGTTGGATTCAGATTCCGTTTATTGGAGTAGGTTTCCAAACCTCAACTCTGGCATCCGTAGTGTTGATGCTTTATGTAGCTCGTTATTTAGCTAAAATCAAAGATAAAGAATTCACATTCAAATCATCGCTTTGGGAATTGTGGTTACCGGTTTTTATGGTAATTGCGTTGGTGCTTCCGGCTAACTTCTCAACAGCAGCCATCATGTTTTCGATGGTCGTAATGTTGGTGTTTATCGGAGGCTACCCTTTAAAGCATTTGTTCAAAGTAATCGGAGCGGGAATTTTGGCGCTGGCTTTTTTCATTCTTTTAGTAAAAGCCTTGCCCGAAGGAACCTTCCCCGATCGCGTGGACACTTGGGAGAGTCGTATCGAAAACTTTTTATCTGCCGATAAAAACGAAGAAGAAGCCTACCAAATCGAAAAAGCAAAAATCGCAATTGCAACCGGAGGTTTAAATGGTTTAGGCCCTGGTAAAAGTGTACAAAGAAACTTTTTACCCCAGTCTTCTTCCGACTTTATTTACGCTATTATCGTAGAAGAATATGGGCTTATCGGAGCTTTCGGAGTAATACTGCTCTATCTCATTCTGTTCTTCAGATTTCTGAGAGCAGCCATCAGAGCAAAAAACTTTTTCGGAACTCTGGTCGTAGCCGGATTAGGCTTCCCGATAATTTTTCAAGCCTTTATCAATATGGGAGTAGCCGTAGAGCTCTTCCCTACTACCGGACAAACCTTACCCCTCATCAGTAGTGGAGGTAGTTCGATCTGGATGACTTGCTTGGCTATCGGAATCATACTGAACGTAACCAAAAAAGAAGAAGAAATCCAAGAAGAAGAAAAAGAACGAATGCAACGAGAAAAAGCTCTGGAGCGATTGATTCAAAAAGAAATCGAAGAAGAACAAGAAAGAGAAAGACTCAGAGAAGCAGGCATCGAAGTACAGGACAAAAACATTACAGAAGAAGAAAAAATAGCCGTAAAAGCACTAAAAGATTTACAATAAATGAAACCAAGATTCATCATATCAGGAGGCGGAACAGGAGGACACATCTATCCTGCTATTGCTATTGCCAATGAGTTGAAATCAAGGTTTCCGCAGTGTGAAATACTGTTTGTTGGGGCTAGTGACAAAATGGAAATGCAAAAAGTCCCACAAGCAGGATACAAAATCGAAGGTCTTTGGATTGCCGGCATTCAACGTCAGTTGAGTTTAGAAAATCTGAAATTTCCGTTCAAGCTCATCAGCAGCTTGATGAAGTCGAGAAAGATTGTCAAAAACTTCAAACCCGATGTAGCTATCGGAACAGGAGGTTTTGCCAGCGGAGCCGTAGTAAAAGTTGCAGCACAGATGGGGATACCGACTGTGATACAAGAACAAAATTCCTATCCTGGAATTACCAACAAGTTGCTTTCAAAAAATGCTAAAGCGATTTGTGTGGCCTATGACGGATTAGAGAAGTTCTTCCCTAAAGAAAAAATCGTTTTAACGGGAAATCCGGTTCGTCAGGATTTGCTCAGCGTGGCAGACAACAGACAAGATGCTGTTAAACACTTCAACTTAGACCCTAACAAAAAAACATTGTTGGTTTTGGGCGGAAGTTTGGGGGCTAGGAGAATCAATCAACTGATAGAAAGCGAAATGGATTTTATCCTAAGCCAAAACGTTCAGATTATTTGGCAATGCGGAAAATTCTATTTCGAAGAATATAAAAAATACAACAAAAAAGAAGGCGTTCAGGTGCTTTCGTTTATCGACCGAATGGATTTGGTTTATGCCGCAGCAGATATGATTATCTCTCGTGCCGGAGCTTCATCGGTTTCGGAATTGGCGATTGTCGGGAAACCAACGATTTTCATTCCATCTCCGAATGTAGCCGAAGATCACCAAACCAAAAACGCTAAAGCAATTGCTGATAAAAACGGAGCCATCTTAATCAAAGAATCCGAATTGGATATTCGATTTAAAGATGTATTTTCTGAAGTAGTGCAAAACGAAGCATTACAAAAAGAGTTAAGCCAAAACATCAAGGCTTTAGCCAAACCTAACGCCACAAAAGATATTGTGGATGAAGTGGTCAAGTTGGTCATGCCACAAAGACACAAAGGCACAAAAAGATAAAAAAATGTGCCGTTCAAGTCCTTGAGACTTTGTGGCAGAAAAAAGTCATAGA
>Ga0209075_1002179_pt1 | contig 17516 bp, 14 predicted proteins | sample Stecom2011_FD_187523 | JGI IMG/M metagenome (GOLD analysis project Ga0209075, IMG submission 187523) | Agricultural soil microbial communities from Utah to study Nitrogen management - Steer compost 2011 (SPAdes) (version 2) | ecosystem: Environmental > Terrestrial > Soil > Agricultural land...
AACCAATAAGTAAACAGCATGTAAAAGGCCGCAGGTTTAAGCGCGATTTAAATCAACAGTGAACCAAGATGTGTGCAAACTGGCAGTTTGCACTGGCCGCTATTTAAGCGCTTTAAACAACGCGATGGTGGTTGCCCGGGACTCTTTTAAATCCACCATGGGGGCTGGATAATCTTTTACACTGCCGGCGGGGTTGTGGATTTTTTTACCCGTAAGATGCTTTAGCTCTGGCACAAAACGTTTAATAAATTCTCCGTCAGCGTCAAAGCGCTCGGATTGTGACTGCGGATTCATGATGCGAAAATAAGGCGCCGCATCGGTACCGGTCGAGGCGCTCCACTGCCAGCCGCCGTTGTTAGCGCTAAAGTCGGCATCGATTAACTGCTCCATAAAATAGCGCTCGCCCATGCGCCAATCGATGCGTAAGTTCTTAGTTAAAAACATAGCGCTGACCATGCGCAAACGATTGTGCATCCAGCCGGTTTGGTTTAACTGGCGCATGGCGGCATCGACTATGGGAATCCCGGTTTGACCCTCGCACCAGCGTTTAAACACCGTTGGATCATCCTCCCAGGGAAACGCCTCCGTGTAAGCTTGCATGGGACGATGGCGGCTAAGGGCTGGAAACGCGGCACCAATGTGCATATAGAAATCGCGCCAGATAAGTTCACTAACCCAGCAGGCCACGCCCTCACTGTCATGGCAACAATCGCCCGCATCACCGCGGGCCGCGAGCAGACATTGTTTTGGCGACAACACACCGATGGCCAAATACGCCGATACGGTCGAGGTGCCGGCCATGGCCGGGTAATCTCTGGCTTGATGGTAGGTGTTAATTTTAGTGTGGCAAAATTGCGTTAAGGTAGCCGCTGCAGCGGCCTCGCCCACCGGCCAAAGCTCGGCCATCGAGGCGCTGACATCGGCACTGACAAGGCGGTTAAACACAGTATCGATTAACTCCGCCTCGGCTGTTGTGTGAGACCGATTTTGATCGACCGCAGACATGGGTTTAACGCCAGCGGGGTAAACACTAAACTGAAAGCTTTGCACCAATTTGCGCCAAGCGCGAGCAAACGGCGTATACACTTTATAGACATTGCCCTGCTGCGAGCTGAGCATACCGGGGGGCACCAGCGCCCGATCGTGGTAGCGCTTGCACACCACTCCCGCGGCCTCCAGCGCGGTAACAGCAGCCGTGTCGCGGCGGGTTTCATTTAATGGGTACTCGGCGTTAAACGCCAAACGGCTGATATTTTGCTCGCGGCACAAGGCAACCAAAGCGGCGGGGATATCAGCCGCTCGGCTAACCTGTAGCAGGGTAAAAGCTCGCCCTGCGCGGGAAAAAGCCTGCTGCAACAAACGCAAATGCTGCCCAATAAACCACAGCTGGCGCGGGTTAATCGGGTGCTCATCGATAAACTGCTGGCACACTATAAAACAGCCGTGCAGCTGCTCGGACGCCTGTAAACTGTGATGCAGTGCGGGGTTATCGGTTAAGCGCAGGTCGTTGCGAAACCACATTAATGTTGTCATGTTGCAGGCTCTACTTAGGCTTTATGGCGGTGTTTATGAACCGATAAGTCAGCCCAACACTCACTCTTGGTTGGCGTTGCGCAAGCCAAGCGCCTCGGGGTATGGCGACCAAAAGGTTTGCTTTTGCAGATAGACGTCATCCAGAGCACGCAAGTAGTGTTTTAGAAGCGTCAGGGGTACCACCAAAGGCACAAGGCCATTGCGATACTGCTCTATCAGCTCGCCCAGCTCTGCTTTTTGATCGGCGCTGGTGACATTTTTTAAGTAACCGCGCAAATACATTAGGGTATTGGTGTTGCCCTTGCGGGTGACTTTATGGCTTAAGGCCGTCATAAACAAATTTAAAAAGGCATCGCAGGTTTGCTCGATGGGGGCGGTTTTTAAATTGGCTAACACCGGGCCTATCTGGCGATAAGATTCTAAATGATGCGCCATGACTTGGTATTTGTAACGCGAGTAAAAGTCCAACAAGCGTTTTGCGCTGGGTGCGCTGGCCACCTGGGTGCGCCAGTCGTGATAGGCAAAAACACGGGTAATAAAGTTTTCTCGTAAACGGGCGTCATTGAGGCGGCCGGCCTCTTCTATTGGCAACAAAGGAAACTGCCGCATGATGACGTCGGCAAATACACCGCGCCCATCGCTGTCAATTAACTGCCCTTCAAGATTGTAGCGTTTAACCGAAAACACACCACAGCTGGGGGATTTTTGCATAAAAATATAACCGCACAAAGGTTCAATGGCGGTTTGTTGTTGCTCGGCGTAGGCTTTTAGTGGTGCGCTCACCTCTAGGGTTGCATCGCGTGTGCCGCGCACCTGGGTTGATTGGTCTGTGGCCACCAAGCGAATGGGCTGACGGGGGGTACCAAGGCCGATGGCGACCTCGGGGCAAAGTGCTAAAAAGTCAAAGTACGGGCTCAGTTGCTCGGTAATAAAAGACGAGTGTTTGTGCCCGCCATCAAAGCGTACGGGATCGCCCAACAAACATTGACTGACGCCAACCGGTATTTTTAATGTCATACATACCTTACGCGCCGTTGCCGTGATCGGATCACAGCAACGGCAGGCCAACAGCATTTAGTACGAAGGCAGGTGCATATCGGCAAAAAGCGCGTCAAGCTCTGCCCGCGAGTGGCAGCGGTAGGCTTGATCGACTACCTCGCGGGTTAAATGTGGGGCAAACTGCTGGATAAAATCGTACATAAAGCCACGCACAAAAGTGCCACGTCGAAAGCCAATCTTAGTGATGCTGGCATCAAATAGGTGGTCGACATCAAGGGCCACCAGATCGCTATCGGTGGACTCCTCATAGGCCATTTTGGCCACAATACCGATCCCAAGACCTAGCCGCACGTAGGTTTTTATAACGTCGGCATCCGCGGCGGTAAACACCACTTTGGGTGCTAGGCCTTTATTGATAAAGGCTTCATCTAATTTAGAACGGCCGGTAAAACCAAACACATAAGTGACGATCGGGTGCTTTGCCACCTCCTCTAAGCTCAGCTCGGCCACTTGTGTTAAGGGGTGACCGCGGGGTACCAGGATGCAGCGATTCCAGCGATAACAAGGCATCATTACCAGGTCGCTGAACAGCTCCAGCGCCTCGGTGGCGATTGCAAAATCCACTGTGCCGTCGGCGGCCATCTCTGAGATTTGCATGGGTGTGCCTTGGTGCATGTGCAAAGAGACATCTGGGTACTGACTGATAAACTCTTTAATCACCCGCGGTAATGCATAGCGCGCTTGCGTGTGGGTGGTGGCGATCGACAGGCTGCCCTTGCGCTCGTTGCTAAACTCTTGGGCTACCTGCTTGATGCTTTCTACTTTACGCAGAATCTCACCGGAGGTTTTTAAAATCACTTCGCCGGCGGGTGTGATCCGGGTTAGGTGTTTACCACTACGGGTAAAAATCTCGAGGCCTAACTCATCTTCGAGTAAACGGATCTGTTTACTGATACCCGGCTGAGAGGTGTAAAGACTTTGAGCAGTGGCAGACACGTTAAGATCGTGATGCGCTACTTCCCAAATATACCGGAGTTGTTGCAGCTTCATAAGCCCTCCAAGTGGCTCAACCTATATTGAGTTATAAAAATATAGATGATTATTCATGTTAAGAATAGCTAGTTTTCTTCAGATCGCCAGCTACCCAACCGTTATCATTAGCGGGGCGGGTGTTACTCTAAGATTCGTCGGGCTGACTAAACTCTGGTGAGTTAGCGATTCCGTGCGGAACATGGCCCGTGGCGACATGCTCGCTGGCCGAGTTGATATGCGCCAGCTGGTCGTCAAAAAAAACATCTGCCCCATAAGCTTTAAGAAACTCGCCTTTGGCGAGTCCACCTAAAAACAGCGATTCATCGATGCGAATCTTCCAGGCCCGCAAAGTGCGAATAACCCGCTCGTGGGCTGGCGCCGAGCGCGCGGTAACCAGCGCGGTACGGATTGGGCAATCATCCGCATCGGCATACTCGGCTTGCAGCTTATGCAGTGCATCCAAAAACGATTTAAAAGGCCCACCCGATAAAGGGGTTTTGGCGGCGGCTTTTTCACTTTTGGCAAAGGCACTTAACCCCTGCCGTTTAAAGATTTGCTCGGCCTCATCAGAAAACAACACCGCGTCGCCATCAAAGGCAAAACGCAACACATTGTTTTGATCGCTAGGCTGCTTAGGTGCCATCAAAGTAGCAGCGGCTATACCATGCTCTAAGGCGCTGCGCACGTCTTCGGTCTCGGTGGATAAAAACAAATGACAGCCAAAGGCCGCAGCGTAACGGTACGGGCTCAAGCCGCTGCAAAACGCCGCGCGGGTAATATCAAGTTGGTAATGCTCGATCGAGTTAAACACGCGCAGGCCGGTATCGGCACTGTTACGCGACAGTAAAATCACCTCGACTCTGGGCTCATCTGGGTGATTTTCATTCAGTCGCAATAGCTTTTGCACCATTGCAAATGCGTCGCCGGGCTCGAGCAGTTCATCCTCGTGCTCGATTTGATACTGGGCGTAAGCTTCGAGCCCTTGGTTAACAAACACTTGGTGGCTTGCATCGAGGTTGAACAGCGCTCGCGATGAGATCGCAATAACCAACTTGTTGCCAAATCCACTTGCCATACATCTATCTCACTAGCGGTTATTGCGGCACAGGGAGGCTCGTATCGAGACCGCGGTTAACAATAATCGGGTTTAGATTGTGGCGCTGGCCCGAAACAAAAGCAAGGCGAGCGCCGATTACCGGCTATAAGACTGTCGATTATAAGCTTTTAGTAACAACCTCGTAGCTGTCGCCGGATAATCCGGCGGCGCCTTGAATCCGCTCCAGTTGCACTCGCATGGCCTGCCCACGGGCGGGGCTATAACGGCGCCAGCGGGTTAAAGGCGTTATCAAGCGCGCGGCAATTTGTGGGTTTTTTGCATCCAGCGCTATGATTTGATCGGCTAAAAAGCGATATCCGGCGCCGCTGTCCCCCGCGACACCGGCGTGAAAGTTGATCGGGTTGGCGTTGCAAAAAGCACCGATCACGGCGCGAATTTTATTGGGGTTATTGGCATCGTACGCTGGGTGCTGCAGCAAAGCTTCGACCCGCTGCAGAGCGTTTGCTCGTGGATCGCGCGCCTGCAGCGAGAGCCACTGATTGATCACCAGCGCTTCGTCTTGCCATTTCTGATAAAAATCCGCCAGCGCTTTGGGGGCATACTGTGCCGCCAGTGGCGACTCGGAGTACACCAGTGCGCTCAGGGCCGCGATCTCATCGGTCATGTTATTGGCACTGTTAAGTTGCTGCAAGCAGGCTGCCAGATCGGCCTCGGTGGGGTTTTGCAGCAAATAGCTCAACGCCGTGTTTTTTAGGCTGCGTGCGGCGATAGCAGCGGCATCGACCCGGTAGGCTTGAAGGTTGTCGTAGCGCTTTAGGCTCTCGCGCAAAGGCTCGGCTAAAGCCCACCCCAGGGTATGGCTGAGCAGGCGCCGTGCATGGTAGATTGCCTCGACGTCAACCACCTGGTATTGCTCGGCGATATACTCGTGCGCCGGCAGCGTTAGCATTAACGCCAACATGGCCTGATCCAGCTGATCGTCTTGTAGCAATAAACGGAAGCTGTCGATCAACAATGGATCGATTTCTAAATCGTCCAACTGGCCTCGCTGATAGGCGACTATCGCATCGTCCAGAACCGCTAAGGCAAAATTTTGCGACGCCTCCCAGCGGTTAAAACCATCGCTGTCCCGCTGCATTAGCTCGGCTAAATCTTGCCGGCTGTAGGCAAAGCTGAGTTTTACCGGCGCCGAGAAATCCCGCAATAGCGATGGCACTGGGTGCTCGGGTATATCGTTAAAAACAAAGGTTTGTTCCGCCTCGGTCAGCTCCAATACTCTGTGGGTATTGTCTTCTGGCAGATCGGTTAATGTCTCGCCATCGAGCTTTAGCGCTAACTCACCGGCGCTGCCAAGCAGGCCTATTGCCACTGGAATATGAAAAGGTTTTTTATGGGCGCACTCGGCAGTGGCCGGTGTCGATTGTTTAAAGGTAAGACTGTATTGCCGCGAGGCCTCGTGATAGTGATCGGTAACCGTTACTTGGGGCGTGCCGGCTTGATCGTACCAGCGTTTGAACTGCCTTAAGTCGCGGCCCGACACATCGGCCATGGCCTGCACAAACTCTTCAATGGTTACCGCCTGCCCGTCGTGACGCTCAAAATATAAGTCGGTGGCTTGGCGAAACTGCTGAGGGCCCAGTAGGTTTGCCAGCATGCGCACCACTTCGGCGCCCTTCTCATAAATGGTTACTGTGTAAAAGTTAGAGATCTCGATAAAACTTGCCGGGCGTATCGGGTGGGCCATTGGGCCTGCGTCTTCGGCAAACTGGTGGGTTCGCAGCAGGCTTACATCCTCTACCCGCTTAACGGTACTCGAGCCCATATCGGCCGAAAAACAGGCGTCGCGGTAAACCGTAAGCCCCTCTTTTAAGCTTAACTGAAACCAGTCTCGGCAGGTGACACGGTTGCCCGACCAGTTGTGAAAATACTCGTGCGCCACCACCGACTCTACCCGCTGAAAACCGGCATCGGTGGTGGTTTCGGGTTTGGCCAGCACGCAAGAGGTGTTAAAAATATTAAGGCCTTTGTTCTCCATCGCGCCCATATTAAAGTCATCCACCGCGACGATCATGTAAATATCCAGATCGTATTCACGGCCGTACACTTGCTCATCCCAGCGCATGGCGTTTTTCAGCGAGGTTATGGCGTGATCGCATTTGTCGAGATCTTTTGTCTCAACAAAAATCTCCAGCGCGACTTTGCGCCCCGACTGAGTCATAAACTCATCTTTAATAGAGGCCAGATCGCCGGCCACTACGGCAAACAAATAAGAAGGCTTTTTAAACGGATCGTGCCAAGTGGCAAAGTGTCGTCCGTCCTCTAAGGTACCGCTATCGATGCGGTTGCCGTTTGACAGCAACACCGGGCACTCGATGCGATTGGCGATAATGGTTGTGGTGAAGTCACTCATGACATCGGGGCGGTCAAGAAAATAGGTGATCTTACGAAAACCTTCGGCCTCGCACTGAGTACAATAAATACTGCGAGATTTATACAGCCCCTCGAGCGAGGTGTTTTGCTTGGGGTAAATGGTCACTTCGGTTTGCAAGGTGAAAGACTCTGGCGGGTTAAAAAGCGTTAGGCCTTTTTCATCCACTTGATATTGATCATCGCGCAGGGTGCGATCGTTGATGGCAACACTGAGCAGCTCGAGAGACTCGCCGTGTAAAAACAAACGCTCACAGGCGTCGGCCTCGCGCTCGAGCCACAAGTTGGCACTGACGCGAGTAGAACCATCGCGGATATCAAAGCGCAGCTCGGTTTTGTCAATGCGATAGCTCGGGGCCTGATAATCTTTTAAATAAATGGTGTGTGGCGCCGCGTTTTTGGCGGAGCTGCTATGGGTTGGCGTTGCGCTCATAAAAACCTCATCAAAATTGTAGGTTGTGGCAGGTTTTATTCAGTTATGTCCAGCTGAACCTGATAACCGGAAAATTTTCGTACGTTAAAGACTTGATCGCCAAACATCAGGTACTGGCCTTTAATACCGGTTAAACGGCCGGATAAAATGGGCTGTTTATCGAGATTGAGCGATTTAATTTTGTTGGGGTATTGCGCCACAGGGTAGCTGATGATTTTTACCGGCTCGGCGGCGTTCGCATCGCTTACCAAGCGCACAGCATCGCTGCCGTGGTGTTGCTTTAAGCTGTCAACATAAGGCATAACCCGTTGGCTTAAGTCGTCGGCCAGAGCCACTAAGTCGACCTGCTCGGGGGCACCTTTAAGCATTGCTTGCCAGCGGGTTCGATCGCTGATGTGGGGCTTTAGCTCGGCTTCTACCAAGCCGGCCAACTGCCGCGAGGCGACACGGAACATCGGCAGTGCCGAGCTCGCGCCTTGGTCGATCCAGCGGGTGGGTATTTGGCTGGCGCGCGTGATGCCCACTTTGGGGTCTGATGAGTTAGCCAGGTACACCACGTGCTCGTTAAAGCAAAACGTTTGTGCCCACTCGGGCTCGCGGCAGGTGCCTTGGTCAAAGTGGCATTTTTCTGGGCTCATCATGCAAACATCGCACGAGGCCGAGCGGGTAAAGCACGGGTAGCAGTGGCCCTGAGAAAAGCTCTTATTGGTTTTCCGATCGCACAACACGCAAAAAATCTCCCCGCTGGCGACAAGCGTTAACTGGTGTTGCAGCAGCTCGCTTAACGGTACTCGGGTGTCGCCTAGCTCTAGCTCGTAATGCGCCAGCCCATCGCTGTCGAGACGGGTGTGCATTTTTTTTAACGGGCCGGCAACTGATATAACGGGTATTGACACTTTAATTTAGCTCCACTTCAGCGGTGTTTCTGAGTCGTTGGCAAATGGCGCTTGTTCAGTGCCGCTGCTACCGCAATGGGTATGCGGTTTTGGCGCTATGTAGCCGGTGTGCGACTCGGCAGGTAAATGCCGATGCTCATAAGAGATCATCGCCTGCATGCACAGCTCGCGCTGCTCTTGGGTTAACGCTTGGCCATTGGGCCACTTGCCAATCTCAACGGCCAGTTTTAAGCGCTGGTAAATATCCGGCGTAATGCTGTGCAACAGCTGCTGTAAATTATTCATATAAATGCTCAACCCATGCCCTAGTTAAAACCAATGCTTAACGCACAAACCCGGTGCGTTTTGCCAGCGCAAAAGCCCCTGCGATTAACATGCCCACCAACAGGCCACCTAAGTGCGCGCCATTGGCGATACCGCCGGCTAAAAAATAATCAATAAAACCACTTAAGCCCAACAGTAACCACACCAGCATAAAAATAATAATGCCTTTGGGTACCGCTAAGAGCGGATTGGGGTTTAACCATTGGCGAATCCAAATATAACCCACCAAGGCGTAGACCACCCCCGACATGCCGCCAAACAGAATAAATTGATCGTGCCAAAAGTATTGCGTTAAGTTGCTCACCGTGGCGCTGACAAGAAAGAACACAATGTAATGAAAGGTGCCAATTAAGTGCTCAAGACGGCGACCTAAATCCCACAACCAGAGACAGTTAAAAACAATATGAAACACCCCAAAATGCAAAAAAGCCGGTGTGACTAAGCGCCAGTATTGGGCGTTGGCTAACGCCTCCGACAGCGGCAGCCAACGATAACCTCCGGCTACGCTCTCGATGGGTAAAAACGTTAAGTAGCTCAGCCACGGGCGCAACAGTTGCGTCTCGATCACGGCAAAACCCAGCGCACTTAAAGCAATTAAAATGAGCGTAACCGGGCTGCGCCACGGCGATAACACATTAACCCGAGGAGCTTGCGCCGCGGCTACAAACTCGGCGGATACGGGGGGTAACCCGCCCTGCTGCCACTGCTGCACCAGTTGTGTGACCGGCTCGACTAAGCGTGGGTCGGGTACTTGTAGCTCTTGCCCGGCGCGGATCTCGATAATGCGATGGGGCACGGCTCGGGCGCGCAGCTCGCGCACCAGAGATGATAAGTCGTCATTGATAGAAAAAACACTAACCTTGTTCCAAGACACAGACATCATCCATCAGGGCCAATGGCGATTGGCGTATGGGTTAAACGGTTTAAACCCCAACCGCACAAACGGGTTAAGGATCGACATACACCCAGGCAAAGTTTTGCGGGTTTATAATGCCCGAGGCATCGGTGCGATAGGCCACCAAACGGCCAAATTTTACCGCGCTGTAATCGAGACAAGCAACGTTACGAGCCACAGGGGCCGGTTTGCCCGATAGCCAGTAATGCCCCACAAACACCGGAGGCTGGTGGCTATCATACACCACCAAACGCGATTTCAACTCACCATCAATGGGCTGTTGCGCCACCTCTTGCGGCAGGGCATCTGGCTGAAACTCTAAATCGCCAAGGCGCTGGGGGTTGTCGGCCCAAAATTTAGCGCGAAAACTGCGCCGCCGGAAACCCTCGGGGCTGAACATCCGGCAGTGCTTGGGCAGCTCGATCTCGAGGCCGGAGGTCAGCCGTTTGACGGCCCGCGCGGCATCACTGGCCGGATCGGCCAAAGCCACTAACTCGGCATCGCTTAGGCTGGCGCTGCGGCGGCTGGCGATAAGCGATTTATCCCAACAAGCGTGCACCACCCGATAGCGGCCAAAGTCGATATACAGAGGCAGTGTTTTAAACCATTGCAGATGGTCCTGCCACTCGTCTGGGTAGGCGGCAAATTGCTCTAGGGTTTCGGCAATAATCCGGTTGCTGCGAGGGGTGCGAGGCCGCAAGTAATTGCCTGGCGCATAGGGGTGCGTTAAACAATAATACAGGGCGTGGATCTCATGGTTGCCCAGGGTCATCAGCGCGCTGCCGGACTGGACCATGGCGCGCACTAGATTTAACGCCTCGCGAATGCGCGGACCGCGGTCGATAATGTCACCGACAAACACCGCCAGCCGCTCGGGGTGGCAATAGACACCGTTCTTTAACCGGTAACCGAGCTGATCTAACAGCCGCACCAAGGTGCGCTCGCAGCCGTGTATATCACCAATAATATCCAGCCGATCGGCTATTTCTGTGGGGTGGCTGCCCATCATGACTTGTCCAGCAGGTGCCCTCCCCAGCCGAGCTTGGAGCGGCAGCGCTCGTAAAAGTTGTGGTTAAGCGGGTGCAGTAAATGCAAATGCTGAGGCTTTTTACTGATGGTAATTTCGTCTCCGCCGGCCACTATGTCGTGGGTTTGGCCGTCGCAGGTAACCCGTGGTGTGGCGCTGTTGCTTTCAAACTCGCCCACCAACACTTTAATGATGCTGTCGCCGGCCACCACCATGGGGCGGCTGCTGAGGGTGTGCGGGTTCATGGGCACCAGCACAATGGCGTCGAGTTTTGGGTGCATAATAGGGCCGCCACCGCTTAGCGCGTAGGCGGTGGAGCCCGTTGGGGTCGAGATGATCATGCCATCGGAGCGCTGGCTGGTGACAAAGTAGTCGTCCACGTACAACTCAAACTCGAGCATACGGATAAACTCACCAGGGTGCAGAACAACGTCATTGAGTGCATCTGCGGTGCTGATACGCTGACCGTTGCGGGTGACCACCATGTCCAGCAAAAAGCGCTCTTCCATAACGTATTGGCCATCCAAGACCTCGCCCATTTTTTGCTCGATGTCATCAGGGACAATGTCGGTTAAAAAACCCAATCGACCACGGTTAACACCCAACAAGGGCACGTCGTATTGCACCAAGTCGCGGGCGCCACTGAGCAAACTGCCGTCACCGCCCACCACAATGGCTAAGTCGCAGCGGCTGCCCAGCTCGTCCATATCGGCCACGCTAACGTCCGGATCGCTAAAGCTGCCGCCTAACAGGGCCGCCGTTTGTTGCTCGATAATGGTGTGCACATCCCGTGTGGCTAAAAAACGCACCAAGCGTTCAACGCTGTAGCGGGCGTGGTCGTTATCGAGTCTACCGATAAGGCCAATGGTAGAGAACTGTGTCATCATTTGCTCCTGTGCCAGGCCTGTAGGCCGGCTACTGCGTGTATCAGGTTGGATCTTTTATGCCTGTGGCACTACTGAGTTATTTCGATTGGCGGTCATTATGCCCAAGCGACTGAGAAACGCCAACGATCAGCCCTATTTTACCGGAGGCACTATCAGCGCTTTGCATCAATTTTGTCGCCAACTGCGGCACCGCTGTGTACGTGATCTGGCTTTTAGCCTGTACAGCGAATCGCTGCTGCAACGGATCCACCACTGCCCGGCAACGCCTTACACGCTGGAGTTTGACGCACACGCCAGAGCTTGGTTGCGGCAGTTGGACCAGCAGCCGGCGGCTTTAGTTGCACATTTGGCGCAAAGGCGCAGCACCCGCCTTGGGCTTTACTTTGAATCTTTGTGGAGCTTTTATTGGCAGCATAGCGACCGCGGACGGCTGCTATCCCAAGGTCAACAACTGACCCGAAAAGGTAAAACCTTAGGCGCACTGGATTTTGTTGTCGTGACCGAACAGGAACAACTGCTGCACATAGAGGCGGCGGTAAAGTTTTATTTGGCGCACACTAAAACACCCGAGCATGACCAAAAGATAACACCGCCAGGCTCGCTCTGGCATTCGGCGCAGTTTGACTGGATTGGCCCCAACGGCAACGATCGCCTAGCCTGGAAGCTCGATCATATGCGCCGCCACCAATTGCCGTTAAGCGCGTCGGCCGAAAGCCGCTCAGCGGTGGCTTTGGCCTACGGCCGGGCAGCGCCCATTAGTCAGCGTTTTTTATTGCGCGGCTGCTTATTTTGGCCCGCTGCAATGGCCTGCAGCTCCGGCACAGGATCAAGCGTAACAGCGCCCCCCGCTAACCTTACCGACGACATTAACCCGCGGGTTAACAGTGGCCGCTGGTGGTATTTATCTGACTTTTTAACACTGGATGCGCTCGCCGGGTGCGAGCATTTTACGATTTTTCCGCGCAACTACTGGTTAGCCCCAGCCTGTTACCCAGGCGCATTGGCGCCATTACCGCTGGCGGTTTTACAGCAGGCGTTAACCCAGCAGATTGCGCGGCGCGAAAAAGGGATTATGGTGGTGGCGTTAAACTTTGACGATGGCCGTTGGCACGAGGCGCAACGGTTTTTTGTGGTACCCGATCAGTGGCCAGCCACCGCACGGCCGTCGCGCAACACATAATTAGCGTCACTTTCCAGCCGCCTTTGCGCGGCACGGGTAAACAGCTGTGCGCTGTCGCGCAGCGCCTTGACCGTCAAGCCTTGCTCGAGCAGTAGGTGGGTCGCGGCCTCGGCGCGGCGCCCGCTATTACAATAAATAATGTAATCGACCTGTGGCTGCAGTAGGCGGGATTTGATCGCCAGTAGGTGCAGCGGCACATTAACCGCTTTGGGGTAATGCCCCACGCTGTACTCGGCCTCACTGCGCACATCAACCACCACTGTGTCTGGATCGGGCTGCGCCTCGGTCAGTCCGGCAAGGGTAATCCAAGGGACCTCGGGGGCTTTTAACAAGCGGTAAAAGTCTTGCTTGGGCAGGCACATCAACACGCCTTTGGTGAGCATAGTGACCGATGCGTTACGCGGCGCCTCGTTAACTAACGCATCCTCACCAAAGCAGCGGCCCGCCTGAATGTACGCCAAGTGGGTGGTGGTCTCCTCGCTGTGGCGGGTAACCTCAGCGCGGCCCTCTTTAATAAAGTAACACTGATCCCCCACCTCACCTTGCTGAATAATACGCTCGCCCGGCTCGACCAAACGCACCTGCATCGGTTTAAAGATCTCTTTGACGTTGATGGGCGGCACTTTAAAAAACAAATTGGAGTGCAACACTTGCATCATCCAGTCGACGTCTTCGTCCATATCGCGGTTGCGAGCAATGAGCGTGTGCAGGTAATCGGCCACTTGGCTCCAACACAGCAGCTTGTCCATTTGCTCGCTATCGAGTGACAGTAAAGCGCAATCACTGATGGCGCTGGCGCTGTACTCTCGCGGCTCGACGGGGGTAATGGGCATCAGTGTATCGCGCCCTTTAATAAGGGTTTGCCGGGCTTGCGCGTCCTCTAACTGTAACTCGCCAAACAGTAAAAAGTAGCTGCGCCCATCCATGGCGCCACGGGGCCATAGGCTTTGACCTGGGTATAAGTAAAGCACTTGCGCCTCAGCCAACAACACCTCTAAGTGAGCCTCGCTCATAGTTTTTAGCGGGATCAAAGAGCGTGTTTGCTGCAGGTTTATAGCGGGATCCGTGGTGGTTAAAAGGTTGGGGTTAAGCATAGTGTTGATCCGTACGTTTAGAGTGCCGAGCGCCATATATAGGCTCGGCTAAAGCCTGTGCAGTGTTTATTGTATTTGGCTGTTGCGCAAAACCGCGTCGCCCCTGCAGTCCACCGCTGTGTACCGCCACTAACTGGGTGCCGCGAGGCCAATAGCCTAGTGCCGCTAAACGGTTGATGGCCCAGAGCGTTTTAAGCGTATAAATAGGCTCCAAGGGGATTTTATTGTTGTTTTCAAACTCTTGCCAAAACGCCAGCATGGCAGGATAAAGGGGCCTTGCATAACCTTTGCCGCAAAACCCCCAAAGCATTCTCCAGCCGCCGCGCTGACCTTTGCCGGCGGCGTATAAGCTGCTTCCCGGCGGGGCTTTTAACACGCAAATACCCAGCGCCTCGGTGCTGCTGGGTAAGCCACTAGCGACCCCCGCCAAAGTGCTGCCAGTGCCGGCCGCCATAATAACATGCCGCACGCCGGCCCCCAGCTGCTGCGCGATGGCGCGACCGATGTAACTGGCACCTTGCTCGGCCAGGGCGTTGGCGCCACCTTCGGGTATCAAATACTCATTACGTTGCAGTGTCACCTGCTGGGTTTGGCACAAGCGGCGATACTCGCCATGGCCGACAAACTCAAGGGTCACCCCGGCGGCTTGTAGATCTTTTAAGGTGGCCGTTTGTTCTGCCGCGGCGTAGCCGCGCACCAGCGCCCGGGCTTTAAAGCCCTCGGTTTGGCAGGCCAGCGCCAGGGCGTGTAAATGGTTAGAGTGAGCGCCACCAAAACTGACTAGTGTGTCTTTTCCCGCCGCTCGGGCCGCCTTAAGGTTAAAGTAAAGTTTGTAAAACTTATTGCCACCGGGCAACTGATCGTCGCGGCGCAACAGCACTTTGACTCCGGCGGCGGCGCAGGCGGGCAGGTAAATGGGCTGGTGGGCAACACTCAATGCGCGCTCGAGTAAGGGTTTATCGATTGGGGTTACCACAGACACATTAGCCTCTTTGTTGCGCCGCTAAAACGCCAAGGCTGCGATGTTCCGCACAGCGGTTAGACTCACCAGGGTGAAAATCGCTGGGCTGGGTAACGCGGCTTACGCCAATGCCACACTCCTCGCCATCGGAGTCGCTGGCGGTGCAGTAAGGTGAATGCGAGTGATCCAACCACAGTCGGTAGTGCTGCTCGGTTAAGCCGCACTGTAGGGCGATGTAGGCCTCGGGGTTGGCGATATAGCTGGCAACACTGGCGGCCGGCAGCGTTGTTTGCCCTAAGCCTGGGGCAAGCACGACAAAGTTAATACCGGCTTTTTGCAGCGGGGTTAAGATCTGTGTTGCGCCCTGCTCTAGTAACTGTTGGTGTTCGGCGCGCAACAGCTCTAGCTCCTCGCGCACGGCGGCCTCTTGCTGCTGGCGATAATACAGCTCCAGCTCGCGTATATCCAAACGCTCTTGCAGTTGTTCTTGGGCCGCTTTAAGACGGTTATCAAACTCGTGCTCTAGCTGCTGTAATTGCGTATCGTCGCCCCCAAGCGCGGCCTTTAGCTTATGCTCGTAGTACTCGCGCAAGCCGCTGAGCTTGCTCTCTTGCATGTCGAGTTTTTGTTGCAAGGCTTGTGTTTCGGCTTGCCAGGACTCCAGCTGTTGCGCCTGCGCCGCGAGAGCTTGCTGAAACTCGGCCACTCGCTCTTGGTGGTCGCGCTTTAACTCTTCGAGCTTTAAGCCCATACGGCTGCGCACTGTATTAATGTGCAAGCGTTGCTCTTTTAACGTGTGCGCAAGGCGGGTACGCAATGCCTGGGCGTACTCTTGCTCGAGCGCGGCTTTTAACTCAGAGGCGGCCAGTGCCGAGACGGCTTTTTCGGTAGGTAGGTTTTGCTCGGGCTCCAGCTCGGGGAAGATCAATCCCAGTAAATTGCTGGCCACGGCTTTTTTCATCAGGACAAAACTGTTGCGCCCGGGCTCCATTAATGGATCCCATAAATTGCTTTTTTGCCAGTCGATCGGGCACTGACTGTAACAGGCCAGCGCGATCGGCCCGGCGCCCAGATCTGGGCCACGACTGGCGGCCTCGGCCAATTGCTGTAAAGGCACATTCCAGCGTTTGTCGACCATGCCGCGGGGGTCAAAGTCGATATAAAAAAACACACAGGTGGTGATGTGCAAGGCGCGGTTAATGCGGATGTACACCGCCTGCGCGCGGCAGCCGGCTAACTCTTGCATGGGAACAAAACCGTCCATTACGGCTTCAAATTCTGGGTATTGCAGCTGACGGTCGATGCGGCCGTCGACAAATACAATAACTGCCTCGAGCTGAAAGTCGCCCTTGCTCGCCATGCTGGTCCTCGCAAATAATTTTATAGGACGCACCTGACAATGTTATTTACAGGTGTAATCAGTTAATGCATCCAACGGCAAAAGTATAGGTTGAGTGGATAAATAAATCAGCAAAAACGGCCGCTATTCACAAACAAGCAAGAAATGTGAGGGCTGGTTCAGGTTTTAACCCGCATAAAACCAGCCGGCGACCGCTAAAATTGTGCTCTGACGGCTAGAGCACAGTGCTATGGCGTTGTTTTGGGCCGTGTAAAGAGTTATCAGTGTCTTTAACTTAGGCAGCAATAGCCAGAAAATCCACTCTTTACGTCTTTTTAAGCCTCCCGCCCTGATAGTTAGTAACATTCTGTGCGCCAGTTAACGTTATCATTGTGGTAGTTGATAACATTCCGGCCTATTATAGCAAGGCGGCATAGGACGCAGCGCGAGGTTGCATCATGACTCTAGCGACAAATCTGTAGCGTTTGATTCATAGCAACATCACGCCTTCTGATAAAAAATAAAGTTACCTTGGAGGCAACGACTTGAATAACAACAACGTAAATAGCAACAATCTAACCCCCCTAAGCTGTAAAGCTGACTCCTTTAGGCCATTAAAGAGCGCTGTTGCTTTTGCAGCCTTGATCACCAGCTCTGTGGCACTTTTTTCGGCGGTTGATGCCAGTGCGCATGGCTATATATCGACACCCAAAAGTCGCGTTATTCAGTGTAAAGAAAACGGCATTGAGAACCCGACTCATCCGGCGTGTATAGCAGCCAAAGCGGCTGGCAATGGCGGTTTATACACGCCACAAGAGGTAGCCGTGGGTGGCGTGAAAGACGATCACAGAGACTTTATCCCCGACGGAAAACTGTGCAGTGTTGGCCGCAGCAACCTGGCTGGCATGGATCTTAATCGCACCGATTGGCCAACCACACGCGTAAACCCGGGCCCAATGGACTTTATCTGGACCAACACCGCACCCCATAAAACCACTTATTTTCGATACTATATTACCCGCGAAGGCCATGACTTTAGCCATCCATTGCGCTGGGATGATTTAGAGCTGATTCACGACTCGGGCTTTGCCGATCAAGAGGCAGTGTCGATCCACAACGTAGATTTACCTTACCGCACCGGCCGGCATGTTGTTTATAGTATTTGGCAGCGCGACTGGGTCAGGGATGCGGCAGAGGGTTTTTATCAGTGTGTCGATGTGGACTTTGGTGACGGTGGTGGCAACAACTCTAGCGCCAGCTCAGCTTCAAGCTCATCGAGCAATGAAGCCAGCAGCTCTTCGAGCGTATCGGGTGACACGTGTACCGCATTAACAAACTGGGACAGCGGCAGCGTTTACACAAGCCCGACTCAAGTTAAACACAGCGACAAACGTTATCAGGCGAAATGGTGGACTCAAGGTGATAACCCTGC